>Ga0208154_10021_pt1 | contig 79934 bp, 90 predicted proteins | sample Wag4S2014_11_5_FD_187354 | JGI IMG/M metagenome (GOLD analysis project Ga0208154, IMG submission 187354) | Deep subsurface shale carbon reservoir microbial communities from Ohio, USA - Utica-2 Time Series 2014_11_5 (SPAdes) (version 2) ...
GGACTCTGTAAGCGTGCTTGTAAACTCCGTTAAAGTGCAAGTGTGCTAGTATTGCGAAGGTTATTAGGTCGTAGAGGCTGATTATTTCCCTGTGAGTGTTTTTCGGGTAGTGTTTGCTGATTATCGGGTAGATTTCGGATTTTATGATCAGGATTTCCCTCTGAAAACTCAATACAACCACCAATCAATCAAAAGACTTAAGTGCTTATAACTCTAACGATCTAATGGGAACTAGGGTTATTGGTATCTTATCTTGGGTTTTGAACAAGAAGCTCAAAAAATCCTCAAAGTTCTCAAATTTTGGGGAATAGCCAAGCTTTTCGCTTATCTCCTCCTGAAAGTCCTCAAGTAAGAGTGACTCCTCCTTCACCGATACAAAAAAGTCTAAGTGAGGAATATTTTTCCTTGAGAAAAATTCTCTAACGAGTCTTGTTTTTCCAATTCTACGTCTACCAGTAATTATAACTAGGGAAGACCTCCTTTTTGTGAGGTTAAAGCTTTTTTCCAGGGCTTCGAGCTCCTTCTCCCTGTCGTAGAATTTCATTTATTATCCACCTATAGGATTATCCTGTTTCTGGATATTTATATTTTTCGGTTGAACTCTATATCTACAGGAAAGATTATCCTGTCTCTGGATATTCTTTGCTTTTTAGGAATAGAAAGCCAACTAATTTCTAGCCTTTTTGACTCGTTCTTTAATTTTCAAATATTTCTTCTTTGACAGAGGGAAGTTCTTTGCATTTTCTAAGAGAGCGTTAATAAATTCAGCCTGCTGGGCGCTCCACACTTCGTTTGGTGTTTTCTTGAGCCACTCAACGTAAAGTTTTATGAATTTTATTCGATCCTCCATGTCTCTCCTAGAACTCAAAATCAGCCACCCCAAGCTGTTCTTTCCAGTATTGAAGCTTTTCGTTGTTGATGTGTTCTTTAAAAAGCTCGTACAAAAACACTGCATCTTCTATATCTTTATCACTGCCAAGATAGAGCTTATAAGCTATCTGCAACTCTATAGGTGAAATAAAAATCTTTCTTTCATCAACGACGACCTCAACTCTGTCCTTCAGAGCCTCCAAATGGAACCTATCCTTTGGGGGCTTTATTTCAGCATTTGGAAAAATAGTCCCTTTTTCACACACTCTAATTGCTTGTTTTTCGCTTAGCATTTCAAAGAGCTCAATGGGGTCATCTGAGTTTATGAATTCAAAGCCGCTTTTCACAAAATCATTAAACATTTCGTTAAACTTATCAAGAGAAATCTGTGAAATCACAATGTCTATGTCTTCTGTACCTCGAGAGCGTCCAAATAGAATTGAGACGTAACCACTCACTATTACGTATTCGGTGTATTTTTCTAAGATTGAGGTAACTTTAAAGACGAATTCATCAAGTTTATTAATTCGCTTGTTGGCGAGGATTATTCTTTTCTCTTCAAACGTTATCTCCACTTTTTTCACCAATGAAGATAGTTTTTAGACTCTTAAATAGATTGCGCACTGACTTCCTACCCGCCCTAAAGGGTTAGGGTTCCATCGAATTAACCCCCTCGCTAATGCCGGCTTTTTGAAACTACAAGATTAAAAAGGCAAATCGATTTATTATGCTAAGGCACATGGTACAGTACACATAATGTACCGTGTACTCTGTACCATGCTATGCATTGAGTACATTCTGTCTGTTAATTATTATGCTGACCTTCCGAATCATCGTGGCAAGAAATGTGCATGAAGTCTTAAAATGATTAAAAATCAGTGAAACTAATGTGTTTTTGTATACCAAACGTCCTGAAGGGAGGAGCTTTAACCACTCAAAACCTCGTACACCTTCTTCATGACTATGATTGCGAAGATAACAAGCAAGAGCTCAACTAGGGGCTTTAAGCCTTCCTTTTGTTCCTTGCTTAAGAATAAACTCCCCACTTCGAGGGTTATTAAAAGCCCGATGAGCGTTAGGGTCAGGAATACGTCGACGCTCTTTGTTGCAAGTGCTGATATGAGAACCCATGAGGAGAAGAAAAGTAGCATATAATCTTCTACATCCATTCCCTAACTCCCCCGAGCTTTTTGGCTTTTATCTCAACGCCGTAGTCTTTTTTCTCAAAGCTTTCCACGCCTATGAGATTGTCCGTTGCTTTAGCTAAGCCGAGGAGAATAGACGCACATATTGGACATTGGACTTTTTCACACTCTTCCGGACTGCACGATACTTCAGGCGAAACGATCACCCTTATATTTTCGTCGTTTTCCTCTATGTAGACTCTCTTTGCCAGTCCAAGGGCTTTTAGAACAGAGTCCGCCGAAGACTCTACCTCTGGAACGCTGGTTATCGGCGCTTCTAAGTGCTCCTCGTACTTCTCGAGAAGGTCCGTCCCTAGAGAGGTTATGAGAACGCCCATTGATCTTTCACTAGGAACGTCAGTCAGGAAAAACGTGTCCTCATCAAGCCTCGCGGGGTCTAGGTCGAATTCCTCATAGAGGGGAACAAAAACTCCTCCCTTTGGGAGGTTTTCGTATGGGGGAATGTAGACGGCTTTACCCTCAAGCTTCAGGTTGCTTAGAAGGTTTTTGAGAAACCCTTTATAGGAGCTTAACATTACGTCTACGGCGTCTTTCTTCACGTACTTGGAGGATTTCAATATCAGAAGAACTGCACTCAAAAACAGCCCGGCGATTCCCAAGTTAATGTATGATTGATTTGCACCTAGGAAGCCTTTTAGAGCTATTAATCCCCCTGAAACTCCAAGTACAGCGCTTACTATGTATTTCAATTCCATCTCCCATCCCAAGTTATAGGGCACCATCAACTTTAAAAAGTTTGTTTTGTGAAATTTTCACCGATAAAAATGAGAGCGAGAACTATTGTTTTAGCTCTTGTATTCATAACCCTCCTTTCAGAGTTTGCTTATGCTGAAAGCTATTCTCAGGCAGAAGAGAATGATTATGGGGTTTACCTCTACTTTAACACCATGCTTGGAGGGTTCAATTCTGTTTTGAACGAGCTCCTCGAGAGTGAAAACGGCACCATTAGGGCTGAGTCATTCTATTCCCTTGCAAACATTACGGCTGAGGAGGTTGTAAGGTACGGTTCTCTTGGAATAAGACCCTCTGCACTTGAGCTTGCATACCGCTTTAAAGCTCTTGGAGAAGGTCTGTTTATGCTCTCTTCAAGCCAGCGGAAGTTTGTAGAAAGTCTTGAAAATAGCAACTTCCTTGATGCGAGGACAAACCTTTTCTCCATGAAGGCTTCTTTGGATGAAATCTACCTTAACTTGGCTCACATTTCTGGGGTAAGGTTAGTTGGCGAGAACGGTGAGGCATTGAGTTTCGATTTGACGGAAACATACGGGGCCCTTGAGAAGGTGGCTAAGCTTATAGAGAGATATGAGGAGATGCTAAACAGACTATCGACTCCAACTGAATTTTCCATATTCTCATCGAAGGAGCACCCAGTCCTTTATGAGAACGTCACATTTTACGGCTACACACTAGGGCTTGAGAACGTGAGGGTTGTAATAAACAATACCTCTTATATTCCGGAGATAGAAAACGGCGGCTTCAAGCTCCGCTATTCTTTCAACGAAACTGGGGTCTATGAGGTATATGCACAGGCAGTAAACGGGAGCCAGATGGTTACTTCAAACGTTCTCTACATAAACGTTCAAAAGATCCCAACCCATATAATCGCCCTAGAAAAAGCCGGCGTTAGCGTAACGGTAGAGGGCTATTTGGTTGATGAATTTGGGAACTACCTCCCGGGGAAAATAGTCGTTTTGGATGTTGATGGAAGAAAATACACATCACAAACGGACGAAAACGGGACTTTTGTTTTTGAGCTGGGTGAGATCTTTGAAAGTAAAAACGCTACAATATCTTTTGCGGGGGATGAGGTGTATAAGGGAAGCACATCTAAGCTGACGCTGATGCCTCCGAAAAAGAGGCTGGCAATAAGGCTGTTTTTTGAAGAAAATGAGGTTAGAGCGGGGGAGGAAGTTAAGATACCTGGCTATATAAATGGAACCCTTGGGGAGATACCGCTTGAGGTCTATGTTGACGATAAATTAGCCGAGACAATAAATGCTAGGGGAAACTTCACCCTTTCGTTGAGATTTAAAGAGGGGAAGCACAGCGTATACGTTAGGTTTGCTGGAAATGAGGAGTTTGCCGAGAGCGTTTCAAATATTGTTGAGGTCAACGCTGTCCCATACAACTATCTAGAGAGGGCTCTGGCTTTCCTCGCTTTTCTGGTCTTGGGGTTTTTAGCGTATAGGCTTCTCACGAGAAAGCCGAGGGCTGAGGTCGTCGAAACAAAGCCCGAGGAAGGACAAGCAGAGGTTTTGATATGTGAAGAGAAGGCAGACCCAATAAATTCCTACCGCTTCCTGTATAACTTCTTTAGGAGGCTTTACAACCTTCCAAGATCAATAACACCGAGGGAGCTCCTCAGAAGGTTTGAGAACGAAATTTTCGCTCCCGAGCTGAGGAAAGCAACGGTTCTCCATGAAAAGGGCTTCTACGGGAAGAAGAAGTTGAGTGCGAGAGAGATCCTTGAAGGGATAAGGAGTGTTGCAGTTGCTATAGCCAAAGCATTCGTGAGGGAAGAGCTATGAGCAGGGTTCTATATGCGATACTGCTAGTTGTTGGGATTTCACTCATGATCATGCCCCTCTCAGTCCCGGTCTTCAAGAGCAGTGCTGAATACAGTGTTTTGAACACCGATTGGAATGGGGTTTCAAGCTTTGGGAAGCTCCTCTACTCAAAGGGTGAAATCGTGCCTGTTTTAACTACATACGACTCGGCTGGCATCGGTGAGAAAAAAGGGACCCTAATAATAGTGGGTCCCAATCTGGACTTCACGGATGAGGAAATAGCCGAGCTTGGAGAGTTTTTGGAAAACGGTAACGCTATAATCCTGGCGGACGACTTTGGGACAGGCAATCAGATTTTAGAGAGTTTGGGGCTTGAGCAGAGGTTTGGAAGGGGAGAGCTGATAACGCCGATATACTCCAAAAACTACCACTATCCAATAACCGCAGAGATAATGGATGAAAACCTAGGTAAGAACGTTGAAAAGATAGTCATGTACAATCCATCAATAATCCTAAACCCCCAAAATGCTCTCGTTTATACGCCCAACTCTTCCATATTCAAAAACAGCTACGGGGCTTTTGCGGTCGTTGACAAGGTAGAATATGGAAGTGGAGAAATAATACTCATCTCAGATCCAGATATATTCACGAACTCTCTCTTCAGGGAAAACGAGGAGTTCATAAAGAACCTTCTCGACTACGTGAGCGGGCCGTTCTTTATTGACGAAGCCCACCACAGGGACTTCAACCCATATTCCTCCGGAACAATAACCATAAGAAGGGCTGTCAATAAGGAGCTAATATTCTACTACATCCTGTTCGTGGCGGGAATAGCGTTTGTAATTGAGACTGGCATCTGGCTAAAGGTTTTGGAGAAGATTTTGGGTCTTCTCTTCAGGTTCTTTAAGGAGGAGAAAGAAAGCCTTGAGGAAATTATTAAAAGCCTTGAAAATGAAGGGTTTAACAAAGAACTACTCCTCAAGATCATTAGTGAAATTGAGAGCGGGTCAAAATTAGGTGGTAGGTATGGAAGGTAAAGAGTTCATGGAGAGGCTTAAGAAGGAAGTCAACAAGGCAGTTGTGGGTAAGGAAGATGTTATAGAGCTTTTGGCCATAGCTTTGCTTTCAGAGGGGCACGTGCTGATTGAGGGAATTCCCGGAGTTGCGAAAACCACTATAGCCAAGGCTTTTTCAAAAGCCATTGGGTTAAAGTTCTCGAGGATACAGCTTACGCCAGATTTGCTTCCCGCAGATATTATTGGAATCTTCTACTATGATCAGAAGACAAAGGAATGGACTATAAAGCATGGGCCAATTTTTGCAAACGTCGTTTTGGCAGATGAGATAAACAGGGCTCAGCCAAAGACACAATCAGCTCTGCTAGAGGCGATGCAGGAGAGGCAGGTGACTATAGAAGGAGTAACTCACAAGCTCCCGGAGCCTTTTTTGGTCATAGCTACTATGAACCCTCTGGAGCACGAGGGTGTTTATATTTTGCCCGAGGCGCAGCTAGACAGGTTCATGCTTAAGATAGAGGTCGGCTTTCCGGACAAAGATGAGGAAATAAGGCTCCTTAAGAGGAAGAGCAGGGATGAATTCTGGGAGGTTGAGCCAATAGTGACTCATGAGGAGTTGTTGGAGCTCATGAGGAAAGCCAGAGAAGTTTCAGTCAGCGACGAGGTGATTGAGTACATATACGCTCTCATATCTAAAACGAGGAGCGACGAGAGGCTTCTCTTTGGGGCTTCACCGAGGGCTGGGGAGCACCTGCTTTATGCTGCGAAGGCTTCAGCCTTCCTTGACGGGAGGGACTACGTAATACCTGATGACGTTAAGAAAGTCGCCCCATCAGTTTTGAGCCACAGGCTGCTTTTAAAAGCTGAGTACGAGCTTGAAGGGATTAAAACCAAGGACATAATACGGGAAATCCTTGAGGACACTGAAGTGCCGGTGTAGTCCATGAAGAGGGAAGACCTCCTCCTTACCCTTTCACTCCTGCTTGTCCTTGAAGGCTATTTGGGGGACAACCTAGCCCCAGCTATTCTCGGCTTTGGGATAGCGGTCTACCTGTTCATGGTGAGGCTTGGAGTTGAGTTTTCAATTGCTGGGGAGAGAGTATTAAGGGAGAACCGTCTTGAGGAGGGTAAGGAGGGAGAGGTCGAGCTAAATTTAGAGAACAAGGGGAGAGATGTCGTTGTTAGAATTCTTGAGTTGGCTGAGGACTTCGAGGTTTTAGGGAACCTTAGTTTTCCTTTGAAAGAAGATGAAGTCAAGAAAGTTTCCTATGCTCTAAAGCCAAAGCAAAGGGGCGAATTCCTCTTAAAGCCCGTGAAAGTTCTGGCCGAAGACATCAGGGGCTTGTATTTTGAGGAGTTTGAGTTTGGAAAGGAAGAGAGAGTTTACGTTTATCCGTCAGTTGACTCAATAAAAGAGGCTGCGAGGGCAGATTACAACATAAGACTTGCGGAGCTTTACAAGAAGAGCCAGTTCGTTGGAACTGAGGGACTTGAGATAAAAGACCTGAGGGAATATCAGCACGGTGATGACTTCAAGCGCATAGACTGGAAGGCAAGCATGAGGCTTGGAGAGCTCATAATAAGGGAGATGCTCAAGGAGAGCGAGGCGGATGTTTACATTTTCGTTGACAACACTAGTGAAATGAGGAAGGGGATAAAGAAGGCTAAAATTGACTATGCCTCTACTTTAGCCTTGCAGTTGGCTGCAAATTTGATAAAGAGATACCGCGTTGGAATGGTGATTTATGATGAAGAGAAGGCTGACTTCGTAAAGGCCTCAAAGTCAATGGCCCAGCTTGAGGTTATGAGGAGGAAGCTTAACCTGAGGTGGAAGAGAGGTGAGATGAGCCTGAAGTTCAGGCTTGAGGTGAAGATAGGAGAGAGGGCTAGGAGGTTTCTCAATACTTTTTTACCTTTGAAGAAGGGGAGAAGGGGAAGCAAAGGAGTGTTTGAGGGCCTTTCTCTGATAAAGCAGCCTTCTTTCTTGATATTCATAAGCGATTTAAGCAACCCCTCTGACCTTTACAGGGCAATAGCCCAGGCCAAGTGGAACCACAGGGTGCTCCTGCTCTCTCCAAATCCAATACTGTTCTATGGAGGAGAGCTTGACAGAGAAACTTTGAAGAGGCTTTACAGGGCTTATCTAGAAAGGGAGAAGATACTGAAGAAGTTCAACGCGTTGGTGCCGACCATAGACCTCGGCCCGAGCGATTATCTAAAAGAGATAGCGAAGGTGGTCTAGATGATCGGAGTCATTGCGTCCGTAATAGCGGGAGTGATACTCAAGGAGTACGTTATGCTTATTGCGCCTATTGTGTTTCTTGTTTCTTCAAAAAATAGAGACGCGGGTTTGGTTGTATATCTCCTCTACATCCTCTATTCAAGTTCGAAAGTCGTTGCGGTAAATCTCTACACCTATGGAGATCTCATAAATGCGCTAGTCTTTGCCTTCTCTGGAGTCCTACTCCTTGAGGACGTTTTGAGGAGGAGTGTAAAGGTTAAAAAAAGTGAGGTAATACCGGTACTCTTTATTCTATTGGGCCTTGCACTTCCAGAGAGCTTCTTAGCTGGAGGGGTTCTGTATTTTCTCATGATGAAGCCCGATTGGAGAGCTGCTTTGCCCCTTGTGGGGGTCATAATTGCCTTCGCACTCATCAGGGAAAACTTGTCAGGATTGGGAGCATCGGGGCAGACGGTTGTTTTCGGGAGCTTTGCGCTTTTTACCTTAGCCGTTGCTTTCCTGATGAAAGACCTCAAGAGGGTGGAAATGTTTAAGTAATTTTGGAGGTAAATACGAGGTGGTGGGACGGGATGGAACTTAAGGACATCTTTAAACCCAAATTCGCTTTGCCTATATTGACTGTGATTGCGCTCATTCTGAGGTTAATTCCCCTGAGGCACAAGTATATGCTCGGCTATGATCCTTATTTTCATTTAGCTTATATCGAGGAGGCTTTGAAAACTGGAGAGTGGTTTAACTTTTTCACCATCGCAGGCGGTCCCTGGGGGTCTCAGGTTCACAAGTTTCATCCCCTCGGCCTTTGGATGACTCCAGCCTATCTTTACAAGATTTTGAGTGTTTTTGGGGTTTCTCTTTACAACGCTTTCAGAATCACGCCCCTGATTTTTGGTGTTTTGACGGTGGTCTTCTTTTACCTTGCACTCCTAAAGCTCTACGATGAGAAGAAGGCTTTTTTTGCCTCCCTCTTCCTTGCAATAAGCTTTGGTCATGTCTTCAGATCGATGGCCAACTACTATAGGGGAGATAACTACATGCTCTTCTGGTATTCGGTGGCTTTAATGGGGATTGCTTTGGCACTTTCTATGAGGGATAAGTTAGAGAACAAGAGGTTTGCTTTTTATTTAATTCCAGCCCTTGCGAGTGGTCTTGCTTCAGTTTTCTGGCAAGCGTATTATCCGATATTTGTATTCTTGTTGGCAAATGCAGTTTTCCTTGCCGTTGGGGCTTTCATCCTAGATAAGAAAAAAAACTTGTTTGACGCCTTAGCTTTGACAATTTCAACAGTCCTTGGAGCACTTATAGCCAACACACTCGGAGAAAAATTTGGATACGGGATGCTTGGGGAAGAGACTTGGCTGGCTGGGAGGGCTGCCCAAAAACTTGGAATTGAGTTAGGAGTAATTAAAGACGTCTATTTGGCTGTTCACTTGAAGTACTTAGTCCCACTAAGTGTAGCTTTCATAGTCTTACTTTTCATCCTTGAAAGATTCGTCAAAGATAAGAGAGTGAGGGCTGGAGTTCTGGTTGGGCTGGCCCTCCTGGGAACGTTCATACTTCTCCACCGCTTCGAGGCATTAAAAGACCTCTCTACCGGGTTCGGGATTTTCAAAGAGGCACCAATTCAGGAAACTCGACCTTCAAGTTTTAGCGACCTATGGAGCGCGTTTTCGATAAGCCTTTTCTTAGCCCCGCTTTTTTTCCTTAGGTTTGTTCCAAAAAGGGCCAAGCTCCCAGATTTTCTGTTTTTGGGTTTAATATTCCCAAGCCTCTACATGATAAAGACATGGACAAGGTTCCTATTTATTGGGTCAATGGCTGTGGCACTAATGGCTGGGCTCGGAGTCGTTGAACTCTATGATGCCTTAAGGCCCCGCGTGGACGGAAGGAAAGCCTCCGCCTTGGGCATTGGGTTACTTGTCCTTCTTCCCACGGTTAACACCGGGTTCTCCCTGAAAGAGACGTATTCCCTAAGGCCGTATATGAACAAACACTGGGAGAATGCTTTAACATGGCTTAGAGAAAACTCCAACCAGAATGACATCGTTTTGGCTTGGTGGGACTATGGGCACTGGGTAACTTACTATGGAAGAAGAAGTCCAGTAGCCCAAGGGAGTGCAAATCCCAGTGTAGCACTCTACTATCTCGGTAAGCTTGATGAGAATTGGGCCATGAGCTTGGGTGTTGATTACGTTGTTGTAAGTTATTACGATTTTTTAAAGTTTGGAGCCATAGTTGAGACCGCAAAGATGCACCCGAAGTACAATATAACTGAGAATTATGGCCTCATTGTTTTGCCGCTTACTTCCAAGCTTGGAGCTTTGGTTTTCCAGAGGGGCGATTATAGGATAATAGCTAGGCCCGGGGAGATTTGGGATGTGGTAGTGGACCTTAATGGGCAAGTAATAGCACCGAAGGAGCTTTATGTTGAGTATCAGGGGAAGGTAATAAAGCCAGAGCTTTCGGCCTCGAACACAAACACCTACCTTTACATAAACCTCAACTATGGGTACGCAATATTCATGAACGAAGAAGCTTTCAATACGACCTTAGCGAAGCTTTTCATAAAGCCTGAAGAACCATACGAGCTTGTCTACTCCAATGGTGGCTTAATAAAAATCCTGAAGCTTAAGCATCCTAACGTTAGAGTGGAGAATACAAATGGCAAGGTAATCTTCCACTTTGAGAACGCAACCGGAACCGGATTAGGAATATGGGGATTCTTGGACAATGGGACCAAGGTCTTCGAAAAGTGGTATGACGTGAAGGGCATGGAAGAGTTTGAGCTTCCCAAAGAGGTCAATGGAACGGTTATAAGGTACGCCTACGCCGTGGGCAAGAAAATCGTTGACAGAGGGATATTTAGAAGGAAGTGAAGAAGAAAAATACTTGCCGAAATGTTAATAAATTATGAAATTAGACACATATTAGAGGACTCAAAACAGGAAAACTCCAATAAATTGGCCTGGAGGCCGTTTAGATGCATAGAACAAAAAAGCTTGATCCCTCGGAAGTTACTATATTGATCCCAACTAAGAATGAGGAAGACGGAATAGGGTGGGTTATTGATGAGTTCAAGAAGCTTGGGTATAACAATATTCTCGTTATAGATGGTCACAGCACTGACAGAACACGCGAGATTGCAGAAGCCAAAGGTGCTAAAGTGGTTCTCCAGAGTGGGCGGGGGAAAGGACAGGCCGTCGCCGAGGCCTTCAAGATGATAGATACTCCTGTAGTAGTTATTATCGATGGGGACGGCACATATGATCCCAAAGATGTTGAGAAGATGCTCCAGCCCATTGAGAGAGGTATGGCTGACCATGTTATTGGGAACCGTTTGATCAATTTTGAAAAGGGAGCCTTTACGAGGTTAAATCTAATTGGGAACAAGATCTTCAACTGGTTCTTTCGGTTTATTTATGGCGTTGAAGTTCACGATCTTCTTACTGGGTATCGCGCCCTTACGCGAGAGCTCTACAAGAGCGTGGAACTTGAGAAGCATGGCTTTGAGATTGAGACCGAGCTGACCGTGGAAACAATTGCCAAGGGTTTCCGTCTCGCTGAAGTTCCCATAAATTACTATAAACGCAAAGGTAAGGCAAACCTTCACCCAATAAAGGACGGATGGAGGATAGGAAAGACTATTATAGAGCTTCTGGTTAGGTACAACCCCGCGAGATACCTCTACTTTATTGGAGCTCTTTTCTTAATATTCGGGTTAATCTCCGGACTTTACGTGGTTCATGAATGGCTTAACGGAATTTCTCATGACCTACTGGCCATTGTTACTGCCATATTAGTCTTAGGTGGAATCCAGTTCATTGCAGTAGGCTTTGTGATGACGTATATGTTTAAGGTGATGACCGAGATTAAAAAGGAGTTGAAAAATAAAAGGAGATAATAAGGAGAGCTAAGTTTCCTAGCACGAATAGGTGATTCCTATGAAGCTCTTAGTCGTATGTGAAAGTGGTGGACATTTGACCCAGATGATATATATAGTAAAATCTCTCAAAGAGCTGAGGGATGACATTGACGTCGTTTTAATAACCGAAAACTCCATAAGAACGGAGAGTCTAAAAGAGGAGGGTTTATTTGATGGAGTCTATCTTTTGGAGAATAGCAGGCACAAAAACAAATACTTGAGATACCTGCATGCGTTTAGCCCCGTTATATTTATTAAAGTCCTTAAGATTCTCAAAAAGGAGCGGCCGGATGTTGTAATCTCAACCGCTGGATGGGTTTCAATACCGACTTTTATCTTAGCCAAGGTCGTTTTTGGTATCCCCACGATATACGTTCACTCTTGGTCGCGCGTTGCTGAAAAGTCAGATAGTGGCCGGATCCTGTATTATCTCTCAGACGTCTTTATAGTCCAGTGGCCCCAGCTCTTGGAGAAATATGGAAAGAAAGCCAAGTATTTCGGAGGGATAATATGATATTCGTGACTGTGGGGAACTCTAACATAGGATTTGAGAGGTTAATAAGGGCCATGGACACACTCGCACCGAAGTTACCCTACGAAGTTGTGATGCAAATTGGATCAAGTGCATACATCCCTGTTAATGCCAAATGGTTTAGATACTGTGATTATGAAACGATGCTTAGCCACTTTAAAAATGCAAAGGTCATAATAACCCACGCTGGCGCTGGGACGATACTTGACATCCTTATGCTTGGAAAAAAGCCTATAGTTGTGCCGAGACTAAAAGAGTTTGGAGAAAATATAGATGATCACCAACTGGAAATAACCAAGGCATTGGAAGAGAAAGGATTAATAATGCCAGTGTATGATATTCAGAAACTAGGGGAAGTAATACTGGATGCATTAGATTCAAACTTAAAGGTCCGCCCGAAGGAAGAAAAATTTCCTCGTCTTGTTAGGGTCATTTCAGAACTTATTGACAGTATCAGAGGAGTATGAATGTGTATTTCGGTTATTGGTCCCTTTTGGATTTATTGGCCTTGATTACACATCTACACCTCATATATGCCTAGCATAATGAAGAAGGAGGTGGTAAGAGTGAAGAATGCTTGGATTGAGAATTTAAAACGGAAGATTAAAAATAAATCTGCAGTTGTTGGTATTGTTGGGTTAGGATACGTCGGATTACCTTTAGCTGTTGCCTTCTCAAAAAAGTTCAACGTGATAGGGTACGATATTAGTTTTGAGAAAATAAGCCTTCTTAGACAAAGACAATCATACATTGAGGATGTTAAAGACGAGGATATTGATTTAAATAAACTATATCCGACAACAAATCCTGAAAGTCTTAAAAAATGTGATTTTATTATTATTACTGTGCCGACTCCTCTCCGGGAAGATAAAACACCAGACTTGTCCTATCTGAAAGATTCTGCTAGAACAGTTGGAAGAATTTTAAGAAGAGGACAATTTGTTATTTTGGAGAGCACTACATATCCAGGAACTACAGAAGAAATCTTAGTACCTATCTTAGAAGAGGAAAGTGGATTGAAAGTAATTGAGGATTTTGGCGTTGCTTATTCTCCAGAAAGAATAGATCCCGGAAATAAAAGATACAAAGTCGAAAATACTCCAAAAGTTGTTGGAGGATTAATTCCGGAGTTCACAGAGATTGCATCAATGCTTTATGGAAGTATAATTGAGAAAATCGTCACTGTGAGAGATTGCAAGACTGCTGAAGCTGTCAAAATAGTTGAAAACGTCTTTAGAAACGTGAACATCGCATTAGTAAACGAACTAGCACTAATATTTGAAAAAATGGGAATTGAGATATGGGAAGTGATTGAGGCTGCAAAAACCAAACCTTATGGGTTTATGGCTTTCTATCCAGGACCGGGAGTAGGAGGACATTGCATTCCTCTTGATCCATACTATCTGTCATATAGAGCTAAGCAATTTGGAGTAATTCCGAGATTTATTGAAACTGCAGGAGAAATTAATGATTATATGTCGCTTCATGTTGTAAATCTGGTAGAAAAAGGTCTGAAAAAAGTTGGCAAGAAAATCAGAGGCGCTAATATAGGGATACTTGGGTTAGCATACAAGGGCAATATAAGTGATACTAGAGAGTCTCCTGCAATTAAGATAATCGAAGAACTTATTGAGCGTGGAGCTGCAGTAAGAGTACATGATCCCTACGCAAGATCTATAAAAACAAGATTTGGGGAGTTCCTGTCAGAGAACATTAATGAACTTTTAGAGTGGGCAGAAGCAATTATAATAGTTACCGACCATGATTTCTATAAAGAAAACCTCAAGAACCTTCTGTCGAATGCGAGGTATACTGGAAAGGTTATTGTGGACACTAGAAATGTGCTAAATCCATCGTATACAGAAAAGTTGAATATTGTTTACATAAAACTTGGAAGTAGCCATAAAATTATTGAATAGTAAAGATAGGGGAGAACTCAAATGAAGTTGGATATCCTTACAATTGTTCCGTTTTATAAATTTTTTGTAAAAGATCTAACGGAAGCAATCGCTAGGGAGTTATTTAGTGTGACAGTTTTTGTCCATCACAATTATTTGTCCGAAGTAGCACCTTACCTACCGCTTCCATACTTCAGGCATGTTGAAAAATTCTCAAAAAGAAATTTAGTCGATTTAAAAAACAAGCCAGAGAACGTAGATATTGACATTATATCTACGCTTTATTTCATTCCAGATGGTAGAAACTGGGGCTTGGGAGACAAACTTTTCGAGAAGTTTAGAGACCATATCAAAAAAGAGAAAATTGAGTTTGATTTGATTCACGCTCATTTTACTTGGCCGAGTGGATATGTTGGAGTTAAGCTTGCTAAAGAATTCAGTGTTCCAGCTGTAATTACAATTCACGAGAACAGAGACTGGTTTTTGAGAGAATATAACTCAAAAAATGATAGAATTTATTGGACTTGGAAAAACGCTGATGCTATTATAAGAGTCAATCAAATTGATGTTCCAATTCTTAGCGAGTTTAACCAAAAGGTTTATTCAATACCTAATGGTTTCAATCCCAATAAGTTTCCAGTTATGAATAAAAATAAAGCCAGAGGAGTCCTTGATTTACCTGAAGATAAAAAAATAATTTTTAGTCTAGGAAACTTGATTGAAAGAAAAGGTTTCCAATATTTAATAAGTGCAATGAAAGAAGTAGTGAAGGTTAGAAAAGATGTTTTATGCTTCATCGGTGGTAGCGGCCCATTAAAAGGAGAACTTGAAAAGCAAATAAAAGATCTGGGGCTCCAAGAGCACGTTAAACTTCTCGGCTTCGTTTCTGATGAAGAGCTTGGCTATTGGATGAATGCTGCTGATTTGTTTGTTTTGTCGAGTTTGAGTGAGGGGAATCCTACGGTTATGTTTGAAGCTTTGGGTGTTGGTTTGCCTTTTGTTGGGACTAGGGTTGGTGGTGTGCCAGAGATAATAATTTCTGAAGACTATGGGTTACTTTGTGAGCCAGCAAATCCAAAAGATTTGGCAGAAAAAATTTTAATTGCCTTGGAGAAAGAATGGGATAGAGAAAAGATAAGAAAGTACGCTGAGCAATTTACATGGGAGACTATTGCGAAAAGAACGTTGGAAGTTTACAGAGGTGTGCTGAAATGAAGGGCTCAGATAACATAGCTGTAAAAAATAAAATTGGTATATTTTTCTTGCTATCTGCTATAATTTTCAGAATATTAACACTTCCAACATCTCCGGGAAATTTCTATGGACCAGCGCACTACTATAACCTATATCTTCCAGACTTTGGTCTTAATAGTGATATTGCTATCTTACCACATGCTTCAAAAACAGTTTTATCGATGTATCTCTTGAATAAAGTGACACTTGAGGTTTTAGGAGATATTCTCTTGCTCCATCAAGCAATATACGTTATGCAACCGCTACTTGTTTTTTGTTCGTATTACTTGTTTTTTACTTTTATTGGAGTTCGTGATTACAAAATATTCCTATCAGGGTTTCTTTCAATGATTTTAGGTTGGCCAGGGATCGTGTTAATCCTTGGTATGGTTGTTCTATATTCGTTTTTTAAAGTTGGGAGAGAATTTTTTGTGTTAGCTTTGATTTCTTTTTCAACTCTCACTTTATATTGGCATTCTGGTCACATGTTATTTTTTGTAATATTGCTGTCTATTTCTGGCTTTATTTTAGTTATCAAAATCATATTTAAAAATCAAGCCGGTAAAGTCAATCAATATATCCCAACTAGGATTGTTTTGGTGACATTACTCTCGACTTTTGTATGGGTATGGGGTAGAAAATTGTATGGATCTCAAAACTTGCTCTCCTCCTTTAGAGAGTATTTTTATCTTAAAAGATTGTTAGAAGGTTTGTTTTCGAAAGGCGCCTTTGTACCTCCGGAGTATCTTTATTATGACCCTCTATATGCGAGATTCGATCCGATTTTTGATGCTCTTAGATATGTTTTATATCTTGCAACCTTTATTATAACTTTATCAACTTCATTTAAAGCCCTTAAACTAAACAAGAGAGAAGAAATGCTTGGTTTGCCGTTAATTGTTGGTTCAGGTGCTTTTATGTTTCTGTACTATCTTGCAACCTACACTTTTGGCCCTGCACCAATATTGGTATTTTTAATTCCTTACTCTTTAAACATTTTGACAAAAAAAATGGTCAATAGAAAGAACTTCGCATTAATTATGATTTTCTTTGTGGTTTTGTTGACAATAACAGGAATTTATGGCCAGTATAAAGGTATACGATCTTCCCCTGAATTTAATCAAGATTTCATAACTTTCTCCCCACCAATCCAATGGTTAACAGAACATAAAGCCGAAATAACCATAATCTCCGATGCAAACACGTTGGGATATATGACCATTTGGTATGGTAAAAATAGTCTCTATCACAAGTCTGAACTCCATTTTGTGTCTATAGGAAATTATTATTACCAAAAACTATATACAGGAAACTATGAGAGGAGAGGAGACATAATTTTTGTTTATAATTACGAATTATATAGAAAAAACTTAATGTTTGAATCTCTTCAAGCATGGAACAAATATAAGCCATTGGAACCATTGGTAGTTTTGAAAAATAGATTAAATGTAGTTTACTCTTCACAAAAAATTTGGATTACTACTTAGCAAAAATAAAGAGGAGGGATGAGAGAATGAAAATCCTTACCGTAGCACCAAAAGTATCTAAGCCATATGGGGGCCCGTCAACAGTAGCTTATAACACACTTAAGGGGTTCATAAAGATAAATAAAGAGTTGGAAAGAGAAGATATTGAAATCACCTTCCTTTCTATTAATGATGAAATCAAAAGCAAAAAATTAACGGACAACATAAACATCATCGGAACAAAAAGGCTTCCACCTGTATCATTTACTGGGGAACTTCAGGCTCGTATTACAGCAAGAAAACTTGAAAAGCCAGACATCGTGCATTCACATGACTTGTATGAGATATTTCCATGGATTCTAAAGAAGGTCCCTACTATTTTTACTCTTCACGGTATAGTTTGGAAAGAAAAAATGTTTAAAAAGAGTTTATATGCAAAGATTTGGTATTATCTTTATGAAAAAAGGCTAAGAGCGTACCATAAAAAGTTTACAAAATTCGTAGCAATATCTCCTTACGTTTTAGAAGAGCTAAACTCAAAAGGTTTTGATACGTCAAAAGCGGTAGTTATTGAAAATCCTGTTTCAGAGGAGTTTTTTAATGTTGAAAAGAGAGAAGAACCGGTGATTTTGTATCCTGCTACTTTAATACCACGTAAGAACCAATTGGGTTTTCTCAGAGCTGCATCCACAATTAAGGAAGAATTGAGAGATTATAAAATAATTTTTACTGCTTCGGGAGATAAAAGTTATGAAATGGAATTAAGGAAACTTGCAGAGAAAAGCAATCTAAATGTTGAATTCACGGGTAAAGTACCTTATGAAAAAATGTTAGAACTTTATTCTAGAGCCTCAATTATTGCTTTGACTTCGTTCCAAGAAACCACTCCAATGGCAGTTGCAGAAGCAATGGCAGCTGGAACTCCAGTAATTGCTTCAAAAGTTGGAGGGATTCCTTACATGATTGAAGATGGTGAAACTGGATTCTTAGTTGATCCAAATAATCCCAAAGATATAGCTGAAAAGCTTGTAACGCTACTTTCAGATAAACATTTAAGATCGAAGATGGGAAAAGAAGGCAAAAAGTTAGCTGAAGAAAGATGGAAAGATGAAGTGATAGCAAGAAAACTTTTGGAAATGTATTTTTCTGCAATAGAACAAGATAAAAATACTAAGAGGTGATTATATTGGATTTAGCAATAGTATCTAATTATGGCCTCAATTCCGATGGGGGAGGAGTAAAAGTCTACACTCAGAACCTTGTCAAAGCCCTCCAAAAGAGAGGTATCCGTTTAATCTTGTTAATTCGAGAAGGAAACCCAACAGAAGTAGAAGAAAAACTGCCCGAAAATAAGATACTCTATGTCATTAAAGCTATCAGGCGACTCAATAAATTAAAACCAAAATTTGTTTTATCGCAAGGAGGCTGGTTTACGGCAATTCCAGCGATGATTTACAAAATGCTTCATCCAAAAGCGAAGATAATTTATCTTTATCATACTCACTATGACCCACCAAAAAGTGTAAAACAGAAGATTGTTAGAATTATTGAAAGATTGTTGATGACTTTCGTGCTTTCGAGGTTTGATTGGGTATTGTTCGTGAGCAAGGCTCTTAAGGAAAATATAGAAAATAGTGGCGCTCTTAAAGTCCCATCTCGATGGGGTGTTCTTTACGGAGCACCAAGCGTTATTTATCCGAGGGAAGATGAGATCAAAAGCTTTAAAGAGAAATTTGGAATCAAAGAATCTAATTTCTATCTTCTCGGACACGGTCTTACAGCTCTAAAAGTAAAGGCTGAAGGAGCCGAGCTTCTTATTCAAGCTTTGCCCTATCTTCCGGACAATGTTTACCTGATTTTAACAAGAAATGGTAGATTTGTTGAAGAACTGGGGAGATTTGCGCAAAAACTTGGTGTTGAAAATAGAGTGATCTTCACAGGAGACCTTAAAAATCCCCATGTTGCCACAGTTGTGTCAGATGTTTATACTCATATAACCTTCGGAGAAGGAGGATTATCATTAGCTTTACTTGAAGTTATGGCAATCGGGAAGCCAATAATAGCAAGCAAGGTTGGAGGAATTCCAGAAGCGATGAGAGATCCTCTGGAAGGCATACTTGTTGAGAATGAAGTTAATTATGTAGTATCTGCAGCAACCCTCCTTATGGAAAGCCCAAAGTTACGCAGAAAGATGAGTACTATATCAAAGAAAGCGGTTAACAAGAGGTTCTCATGGGAAAAGACTGCAGGGAAACTTTTAAATTTCTTTTCTAATAATCACTCCTAAAGCTCCGATAACCCCTAAATAAGCTCCAATCCAGCCCAGGCCTACTCCCATAATTCCCATCTTCGGCACCAGTAAATAACTCAGCCCCAAGAATAACACGGCTTTTAGCGAGTTTATCATCACTATATCCTTCACCTTCTTTTGGATGTTCAGCACCGTTAGGGCAAAGTTCACGAGCACAACAAGGAACCCACAGAAAGCCATAAGCCTCAACAAAGGCAGCCCTCCAACGTATCCCTCACCAAAGAACCTTAAAACATAACCTCCAAAACTCCACACTCCAATGATAGCAGCAATCAAGTATGCATAACTGAAAGCTATTGCCTTCTTTAGAGTCCTTCTCATGTTTTTAAGCCCATGGCTTCCCTCAACGAAGAAGGAAGTGTTTATCGCGTTTGGCACAAACAAGATGAGGTTTCCTATTGAAAACGCCATGTAAAAGTAAGCCGCTTCCTCTTTTCCCAACATGTTCAAGACCAGTGTCGGCATGAGGTAGTTGGGAGCGATATTCGCTATGTTGGCCAAGTAATTGCCCACTGAAAAGTTAAAGGCCTCCCTGATGAACTCCCTATCTATCTTTATCGTCGGGATACCCACCATAACAACGGCGTATCCCACGGCGAGAATAAGCCCTAACCCAAAGGATGAGATTATGCCAAGTACTCCCAGCGAGGTTAAAAACACCAGAAATACAAACCTCCCTGCGAATAGAAGGTTCTGCAAAAAAGCATGCTCGGCTTGCCTCCGGGCTATTGCATATGTGGATAAGACGTTATAAAACGTTCCGATAACTGAAAACAGCACAAAAAGTCCCAGAAAATCCCACCCAAACTCCTTAAATGACTCCGAATTAAGCATAAGTAATCCATAGGCGATCGAGAGGACTACACTTGCTATGCCCGTTACTAGGAGGGCACTACTTACTGCTTTCTCCTTATATTCGGGGTAAAATCTTATTATCGCAAAGTTCATGCCTAACATTGAGAGTTGGAACGTTAGGTTAAGAGCCGAAACGATGGCGCTCGCAACTCCCACATCTTCTGCAGGATAAAGCCTTGCAGCGATGGCCCAGAAGAGAAAACCTGCAACAGCACTAGTTAAAGATGCCAAAGAGATGTATATGGAGTTCCGGTAAAGTGGGCTTTTGAAGTTTCTGAACTCCTGCTTTAGAAGTTCAAGCATTTTTCTGACCTCCCTTAAACTTCACTTAGGAATGGTATTTAAAAACTTTCACAAATTTGTCAGATACAGCTCAAAGAACTATGCTATTAAAGTCAATAAAAATTAAGGAAAAGGATGTCATTTCAAATGCTTCAGAGTGAGAAGTCATTGTTTTCTCTCAAATGTGAACTCAACTTCTACTGGTTCATTCTTATTAGCACTCTCTAAAGCTTTTATAGCAACCATCAGGGCATGGAGTCCTTCTTCCCCACTTACCAGTGGTCTCTCTTTCTTTTTAACACACTCAACAAAATGTTCAAGTTCATTTCTTAGAGGCTCTTTAAACTGCACTTTCGCCTCTCTAATCCATTCATGATTGTATAATACAAGCTTTTGGCTTATGTAATCCAATTCCGCTATGCCCTCAGTCCCAACTACGGTGAGGGTTCTAACTTTATGAGGAGTAAGCCAATTGGTCTCTACAATTCCAGTGGTGTTTTCAAAATCAAGCATTATCACTGCGTAATCCTCGAGTTGCAGGGGATTCTTTGCACTTCCAGCCTTAGCGTAAACTTTCCTCACACTTCTACCAAGTAAAAAGCTCATGACATCAATATCATGAACTCCTAAATCTATTATCACTCCAACATCTTTGATTTGTGGGGGCAAAGGCCCAACGCGCTTAGCAGTGAGGGTAACAACTTTTCCAATTAAATCCTCATCCAAAACTTCTTTCAACTTCAGAGCACCTGGGTTAAACCTCTCCACATGCCCAACCATTAGGGTGACATTATTCTTCCTTGCCGCCCTTATTATCTCTTGAGCACTCTCAATGCTCTCCGCTATGGGCTTCTCCACCAGGACGTGAACCCCGTTCTCGATGAACTCTAAGGCGACCTGTTTGTGGAGAGAAGTGGGGACGGCTATGCTGACTGCGTCGACTTCATTTACAAGCTCTTTATAATCATTAAAAACCCTCGTTCCGAACTTTTCAGCCACTTCCTTAGCCCTATCAAAGTTTGCATCAGCCACTCCAACGAGCTTGGCTTTTCCTTCCTTTGCCAGCTCGGAGTAAATCCTCGCATGGTGGAAGCCCATGTTCCCAACGCCAATTACTCCAACGCGGAGCATTTTGATCACCCAAGGTAATATCTATGCTTTAATCAGTATTACCTAAAACTACTTTTTAATTGTTCTGGAGTATTCGGAGAGATCGTACCCCCCCAACCCCCGAGTCCATAATGCTTAAATATGATGCATGCATTCAATGTATTGGTGAGACTATGGTGAAGACAATCACAATCTCTGATGATGTTTACAACGAGCTCTTACGAATAAAGGGCAAGAAATCATTCAGCGAGCTTCTTAGGGAACTCTTAAGGGAGAAAAAAGGAAATTCAGAGGTCCTTAAACGCATTTGCGGTATCTTAAATGAAGAAGAATATCGCGAGACCAAGAAAAGGCTAAAAGAGCTAGAAGGAGAGTTTGAGAAATGGGAGCAGTTCTTGACACAAATGTGATAATCGAAATAGCCCGTGGGAACAGAGAAATTCTTGAAAAAGCCTTGGGCCTTGATAACACCTTCTACATAACTTCAATCACAAAGTTTGAGATACTTATAGGCTTCCCAAAAAAAGACGAACTCATCTGGCTGAATTCACTTATAGAGCTCCCCTTTGATGGGAGATCTGCAGGAATAGCGGCTTACCTTTACAAAAAACTCAAAGAAAAAGGAAAACCCTTAGGAATAAGAGACCTCTTTATTGGAGCCACAGCTATGGCAAACAATCTTCCTTTAGTAACGCTGGACAAAGACCTTTTAGCCCTTGAAGAGTTTGGGCTTGACGTGAAGCTCCTTTAATTTCTTCTATGGGTTAGCCATCGTCCAGTACTTTTCCTTTTTCAGACCCCTCTTTTAAGCTCTTCAAACTTTCCTTCTGCAATAGCATCAAGAGCTGAGGGGGAAAGGTTTTCTAGGGCTTTTAAAAACTCTTTTTTAGTGTATGCGATAATATCTACTGGTAGAAATTCTTCATTCAATTTATAAAGCTCCCGGGTTCTCGTTAATGGATTACCCTTTATCCTGTCAGATATTACTATGAGATCAAAATCACTTGCCAAGTTGTAGTCTCCCCTAGCATAGGAGCCAAAAAGGATTACAGTTACATCTCCCTCTAAATACTCCACTATCCTTTCAACAAATGCCTTAAGTTTTTCCAAGCTCATTTTTCAAAGCCTCAACAAACTTGATTATTGCTTCGGAAGAAATACTCAAACGATAATCCATCAGGCTAGGTATTGAGCATCTGGGTAGTATCCCCCTTGAACATAACTCTCATGGGTTGCTAATCTCTTCAAGAGTCTTGATTATATAAGCAATATCCTCTCTACTCACTGCTGGATGCACCGGGAGACTCAAGACTTTCTTTGAGGCTTCAATTGCATTGGGGCAGATGTCCTTTGGGTAGCCGAGCTTTTGATAGAGCGGCTGGTGATGAACTGGTATGGGGTAATGTACAGCCGTTCCAATACCTTTCTCCCTTAGCTTTGCCATGAGCTCGTCCCTGCTGAGCGGGAACTCCTCCTCAATCCTAATCACGTACTGGTGGAAGACATGCTTAGCTCGTTTGTCAACGTAGGGTGGGGTTAAGCCGTTAATCTTACTTATCCCCTCGCTTAGAAGCTTGGCATTCTCGATTCTCTTCTTATTCCACTCGTCAAGCTTTCTTAACTGAACCCTTCCAATGGCGGCCGCTATGTTTGTCATTCTCAGGTTGTAGCCGAGCTCGACGTGGAGGTACTTTTCAGCCTGCCCGTGGTTCCTGATTAGTTCTGCCCTTCTTGCAAGCTCGTCATCGTTGGTAACCACCATGCCGCCCTCCCCGGTGGTTATATTTTTTGTCGGATAGAAGCTGAAAGCGGCAATATCTCCGAAGGTTCCCACCTTTTGCCCCCCGAACTCGGCACCATGAGCTTGTGCACAGTCCTCAACAAGGTAGAGCTTGTGGTCTTTGGCTATCTCTTTGAATGCTTTCATGTCCGCGGGCTGTCCATAGAGGTGGACAACAACGATGGCTTTAGTTTTGTTATTGATTTTTTCCAGAACATCGTTTGGGTCGAGGTTGAATGTTTTTGGGTCGATGTCTGCAAAGACGGGCTTTGCTCCTTGGAAGAGTATTGAGTTTGCGGAAGCAATGAATGTGAAGGGAGTTGTTATAACCTCATCTCCGGGGCCGATTTTAAGGGCTTTCAAAGCAACATCCAGAGCAGCGGTTCCGTTTATGACGGCTATGCCGTGCTTAACTCCGAGGTAATCCGCAAATTCTCTCTCAAAGGCTTCAACTTCCTTTCCATGAGCCAGCATTCCGCTCTTTAAAACCTCAACAACGGCATTGATTTCTTCTTCTCCAATTAAAGGCTTAGCAATTGGAATGCTTCTCATTTTAATCACCTTACAAATCTTTTTCCCTCAGGTATCTTTCGTAGTCTTTCTTTTTGATTTTAACCTCCTTCCCACAGTGAGAGCATTTAAACACAACTCCGTCTTCATCTTCGCGGATTTTCTTCTTCAAAGGTCTTCCACAGTAACAGACGAATCCCTTCAAGCGAGCGGGATTTCCAAATACAAGACCAAATGGGGGAACGTCTTTCGTCACAACCGCTCCCGCTCCTACCATTGAATACTCACCAATCGTTACTCCGCAGACTATTGTTGCATGGGCTCCTATGGAAGCCCCTTTCTTAACAAGGGTTGGTACAACTTCCCAATCTTCGCTGAAAGCTCTTGGATAAAGGTCATTGGTGAAGGTCATGTGCGGACCAAGAAAAACGTCATCTTCAACCTTCACTCCCCTGTAGACGCTCACCCCGTTTTGGATCTTGACGTTGTTTCCAATTTCAACGCCAACGTCGATGTAAACGTCTTTTCCAATGTTGCAGTTTCTTCCTATCTTTGTGCCAGTCCTTACGTGGGCAAAGTGCCAGATTCTTGTCCCTTCACCTATTTCTGCTCCTTCCTCAACAACAGCCGTTGGATGAACGAAATACTTTTGAGCCATTGGAAACACCAGAGATATAAAAGACATCACCAATAAAAAACTATCTGGTGGAACAATACGCTAAAAGTCTTGGTAATGTCGGCATAGAGCAAATCTGTGCCAACGGCTATTACCAGCTCTATTCCACGGAAGATTAAGTGGTGAGCCCGTTATAAACCAAATCAAATTGATTTGGTCTCTGGAATGGTCAGTAGAACTGGGGTTCCCAATACTATTCAGTTTTAATTGACCATGCCAACGCTGTAATGATAATCCGCTAAAAAGTTTATAAGACCCCTCAAAATATGTCCTGAAGAGGAGTAATGAGAAGCATGAAAACAAACCGGTACCTATTAGTGACTCCGGCTAAGAACGAGGAAAAAAATCTTCCTTTGCTCGCCAAAAGCATTATCAATCAGAGTATCAAACCGGGCCTGTGGGTTATTGTTAACGATAACAGTACAGACAAAACAGGAGAAATCATTGGAGAACTCTCAGAAAAGCATGAGTGGATAATTTCCCACACTTTGACAGATAAATTCATCGAGTATGATCCAACATACCGGTACTCCGTAGTTGTTAGAGAGGGATTTCGCGTAGCTAGGAAACTTGCACACGACTCCAGGATTCCCTACGGGTTTATAGGGCTTGTAGATGCGGACTTCATTTTGGAGAGGAGATTCTTTGAAAAAATCCTGAACGAATTCAAAAAGGATCCCCATCTGGGTATTGCCAGTGGGGGTGTTTATGTGCTGGAGGGCAGGAGATTAGTCTGGGAACGTACCAATCCAGAATTCGCTAGGGGAAGCCCCCGACTCTTTAGAAGAGAGTGCTTTAATGATGTTGGAGGGTATAGGCGGTTTTATAATCCGGACACCCTTTCTAATTATATGGCAAGAATAAAGGGCTGGAGAGTGCGGCAGATTGTGAATGCAATCGCAGTCCAGGTGAGGCCGACACAGGAGAGATATGGGTATTACCGGGCTTCCATTAAAAAGGGCTATGTAAATTACTATCTGGGAACCCCTCTCTCCTCTATCCTCCTGTGGGCTCTATACCTGGGTGTATTTGACAGTGTAGCTAAGGCCTCTGGACTTCTAAAGGGATATTTAGAAAAATTAGAGAAGAAGGAACCTAGACTTGATAACAGGCAGGTGACAGAATTTGTGAAAAAAGATATGGGTGTGGTAAGCAATCTCAAGAAAATGCTACGGATGAGTAAAATCTGAGGTTGGGGCTTTGCTAACGATTAGTTTAAACAATTCTTGTGGTTTTTCTATTGTTTCCCCAGTATTGCTGCTGAAAAATCCGTGGTCAGAGTGGTCTCCGCCCCTTGGGTCGCCGGGGATGGGTTCCATCCCGTGGTCAGAGATTATGTAAAGGATATCCCCATCACCAAGCTTCTGGGAGACCTGTCTAGCGAGTTTGTTGAGGTCTATATAAACGTTCATCAGCTTGAGCTTTTTCCGTATTAGGAAGTGGGAGATCTCATCCAAAAATGGTGTGTACCAGAATATTAGATCATAATCATTGTCCAGTGCCTCAAAAAGTGCCTTTCTGTCCCGTTCGTATGTTCCGAAAGCGTACTCTAGTAGGGGTTTCAAGTTACCGCTGACGGCAGCAGTCATAACCTCTTTGACTTCTGGCGTTGAGACGTTCCGCCCATAGGAGGGAATGCCGTTGGTCCAGGGGTTCTCGAAGTAGTCAAAGATAGTTTTGTATTTCTTTGTCCTGAGGAGGAAGTCGTAAGTTATTAGGAATGGGTCTTCGGTGACCCGTTTTATCACCATTTCTCCAATTTTTCGCCTTATTTTTAGGGGCAGTATCTTCGAGCCTAATTTTACATACCATGGGGGCTTTACCTTGCTGGACTTACCTTTGTGGGCAATGAACCTATGTCTTTTTATGAAAGGTTCCTCTATCTCAGGTATAATCTGCCCCGTAAGCATTGACGCCCATATAGGTGGCGTTACTACAACTTCAAACTCGGAGAGATTAGTTTTTGAGTATGCTTTCTGCTTTAGATACTTAAGGTTCCACTCCTCCACAAGATTGTATTCCAACCCGTCTATCCCAAGAACTATAATCCTGCTCATTGCTCATTCCCCATTTCTCTCCTTTGATGCAGATATAAAACAGGAAGCATTTATAAGATTTGAGTGGGTAGTCAAGGGATGGGGTGTGATTTAATGGGAAGATATACTGATCTTTCAGATGTTACCGTTGCGATAAAAACTTTTTATCGGACAGATAAACTTGAACGCGCATTGAAATCCCTCGTGGGACTGAACGTTGCGAAAGTTATCGTAACAGATGACGGGAAGATTACGCAGGAAAAACGTTCTTTGTATGAAAGATTTAGGAAGTTTCTACCCTTAGAAGTTGTCGAGCTTCCTTATGACTCTGGCATAGGAAAATGCAGAAACGTTGCTCTGGAGATGACTGAGACCCCATACTTTGCGATAATGGATGACGATATGGAAGCAACTCCCTCCTTCGTCAATCTAAAAACAATTCTAGAACAAGATGACACCCTTGGAGGAGTTGCTGGTTGTTGGTTGGAATATGGGAAGTTCAAGTGCGTCGTTTCAAATCTTGCTGAAGAGGGCGGATACTTAATAAGGTATGATCCAAGAGAGATAAACGCAAGATTTGCTGGGAACATCCCGTATTTAATCTTTGATTTCATTCCAAACTCCGCTCTCTTCAGAGTTGGGGCTTTAAAGGACTATCACTGGGATAACAACTACGTCATTGGATATGAACATTTGGACTTTTATTGGGGGCACAAAAAACTTGGAAGATGGAAGTTTGCAGTAACCCCCTCCACGATATTTTTCCACAACCCGGGCGGTTCGAGGGGATATTTAAAGAACAGATTCAGCAGAAAGAAGATAAATCACTCTAGGGAATACTTCCTTAAGAAATGGGGGCTAAAGGGCGTCATAGTTAGGAGCTATGGGTTAGGAGACCCTTCTCTAAAAAGAATCCTAATGCTCAAGTTAAGACAAAAACTTCCGCTATATCTAGCCAATTTTATAAGGTGGTGAGGAATGATAAGAAAGTACATCCTTAAAGTCGATTCACAATTTTGTCACACAAATTTCCCAAGGACTTTCTTTATTATCCCCAAATTGACTCCTAGCTTTTTCTCTACTGCCAAGAGCAGCTCGACATCTTCCTTATCCACACTCCTGCTCAAGAGGACGAGGAAGAAGTAAACCCCCAAGAAGACAGCCAGAATTGGGAGGGCTTCCCATATGCTCGGCACTCTCAGGGGCAAACTCCGAATTATTGCCAGTGACACAAAAGTGATAATCAAGGGCTTTAAGTAACTCTGGCTAAATGGGTGAATGCTGGTCTTTTGATAAAGCCTGAGAGACATCAGCACGTTCGCAATGAAATAGGACACGGCAGTAGCAACGGCGGCTCCGTTGATTCCGTAAGCTGGAATGAGTAGAGTGTTCAACAGCACGTTGAAAGCCGCAGAAATAAAGTTTGAAAATAAGATGAAACTGCTGTCGCCGATTACGATTAAGCTCATTCCGTTTAATCCGAGAAAAGTGTGAAACATAAACCCAAGCGCAAGAATCTGGAGTGCTGAAGCGGCTGAAACATATTTAGCCCCAAAGAAGAACTTTATCGTGGCTTCAGGAAAGAGGAGCATTACGGCAAAAATCGGAAGAGTCAACAAAAACACCCACTTGGTCAAAACTTGGTAAATTCTCTTCATTTCCTCAACTTTTCCTTGCGCGTAGAGTTGGGAGGCTATTGGAGAATACAAAAACCCGGCAGAGGTCAGGAAAATTGGAATCAACCTGGCCAAGGGAGAGGCCGCGTTGTAAAGTCCAACGGTTTCTGAGCTCTTGTAATACCCCAACATTAGGGTGTCTGTCCAGTTCATTACAAAGCTCAAAATCCCACTCAAAAGCAATGGCACGGAGAAAATTACCAGTTTCTTCCCAAGCTTTGAATCTAGTGAGAATTTCAACTCAAAAAGTCGTATTTTCCAGACGTCAAGAACCAAGGCTAAGAGAGTTAGAGCTTGTGCGGCAACGTATGCGAAGAAGACATAAGTAAATGGAAAACTCAGGATCGCTCCGACTACAATCAAAATCAGATAAAGTACAGGATAGATGATATTCTGGAAATACACTTTCTCACGGACTCTACCGAAGCCTTGGGTGATGGATATTATTACTCCTCTTAGGGCCAAGAAGGGCAGTGCAAGAGCCATTATTTTCAAAGCGTACTTCAGTCTTGTCTCATTAAAAAACTGAGCAACAACATCCGAGCCGAGAATCAGAAGTGCAGTGATCATCAAGCTATTCAATGCAACAATTATCAAGGCAGTTGGAATTAATCTCCCGAGTTTTGATAGTTCTTTCTCCCTGTAGAATGCAACTTCCCTTGGCAAAGCATTCTGGAAGCCGAGGGTCGCCACTACGAGGGCAATGCTCAAAATCGTCAAGGCCAGATTGAACACTCCATACTCCCCAGTTGAAAAGTACCTCGCTATTATTGCCCTGCTCAAAAACCCAAATAGCATTGAGATAACAGTCCCGGCAAAAACAATCCCAGTCCCCCTCGCAATCCTCTGCAGGGCCTGATTAACATCGCTCATTTTAGGCTCACCCAGCGTTTATCGGTTAAAATGTAACAGTTTTTTGATGTACTCCGTCGCCCTGGAGTCAAGGGCCAGCTCCATTATTTTCTTGTAGTTCTCCCAGTTGAATGGAGAGAGAGCTATAGAGCGGGCCAGATAGCTGAGCCCCTTTTGGGTTCGCCCCCCTAATAGGAGCAGGATGCCCATCTGGCTCAGGTGGATGCTAAGTATTCTGGGGTCTTTCCAGATGTCCTTGTGTTTTCTGATGAACCTCTCCCTCCCAGGAATGTACCTGTCCAGGTTGAATGTTATCTGCCTGCCGTGGACGTAGTATTTTGCAACAACATCTTCCACGTAGTCGAACTTGTAGTACCTCGCTATCCTGAGCCACATGTCCCAGTCCTGGGAGCTGGTCAGCTTCGGGTCAAAAAGTCCGGCCCTCTTGAAGCATTCCCTCCGTATCAGTAAGGTGGGACTGCCAACGAAGTTCTCAACCAGAAGGTTCCTGTAAACCCAGCCCCTGTGGGCGGGCATGCGTTTTCCTATGATTTTTCCAGTTTGCTGGGAGACGTAATAAAAGCCGCCGTAGACAACTCCGACCTCTTCGTCGAGCTCTTCAAACCTTTTCACCTGGAGCTCCAAACGGTGGGGAAGCCACTCATCGTCGTCGTCCAGAAAAGCTATGAAAGCTCCTCTCGATTTTTTTATGCCAGTGTTCCTTGCAGTAGGGGCTCCGGAGTTCTTCTTCAGCCGGATGTATCTTATCCTTGGATCGTCGAACTCTGCAACGACTTCTGAAGTGCCGTCTGTTGAGGCATCGTCCACGACTATCAGCTCGAAGTCTTCAAAGGTCTGGGCTAACACGCTTTTTATTGCCCGGTCCAGAAGTTCCGCCCTGTTGTGCGTGGGGATTATCACCGAAATACGGGGCCTGCCCATTTTATACCTCCCTGACGAGCTGTTTTAGCCTGGTGAGGAGTTCCTCCCCAATGTCTTCCCTCTCCAGACCAAGCTCCACGTTGGCCATTATAAAGCCCAGTCTGGTGCCCACGTCATATCTTCTTCCCTCGATCATCTTTGCCAGTGTGGGATAGGAGGGAAGCATATTTCTGAGTGCATCCGTTAGCTGGATTTCACCCCCTTTCCCGGGGGGAAGCTCCCGGATAAAGTCGAAGACCTCCGGGAAGAGCACGTACCTCCCAACAACGGCAATGTTGCTAGGGGCTTCTTTCGGGGAAGGCTTTTCAACCAGGTCTCTAACCATGTAAACGTCCTCTCCGATTTTTTCCCCAGAAATGATTCCATACCTGCCCACGAGTTCTTCAGGGACTTTTTCGACTCCTATTACCTGTGACTTCTCCCTTTCTGCAACATCGATGAGTTGTTTTATAGCCGGCTTCTGGCTGATTATTATGTCATCTCCCAGGAGAACCGCGAAGGGCTCTCCGTTAACGTGTTTTTCCGCGTGGAGCACTGCATCGCCCAGGCCCAGGGGCTTCTTCTGCCTGACGTAGTAAATGTCCACCATTTCCCCAATTTCTTCGACCTGCTTCAACTCCTCCAGCTTGCCCTTTTCTCTAAGATAGTACTCCAGCTCAAAACTCCTGTCAAAATAATCCTCAATAGCCCGCTTACCCTTTCCAGTGATTATGAGAATATCATCTATTCCAGCCTCAATGGCCTCCTTAACAACGTAGTGGATAACAGGCTTATCCACTATCGGGAGCATTTCCTTTGGCATGGACTTGGTTATGGGGAGCATTCGCGTTCCGAGACCGGCCGCGGGGATCACAGCCTTCCTCACCCTCACCAGCACACCCCCTCGTAAACCCTCGCGGTTCTCTCCGCAGCTCTTACACGCCTGCCGTCAATAACAACCTTGCCCGAATAGTCCAGCTCTTCAAACTGCGGCCACTCGGTCACTATCAGAATGACGTCTGTCGACTCGAGTACTTCCCGGAGAGTAGAAGCGTACTCTATCCGCTCCCCAACATCGGGATAAAAGCGCTTGAAGTTCTCCATGGCTTGAGGGTCGTAAGCTATGACTTTGGCTCCCTCTTCGAGGAGTTTTTTAATTACAATATAAGCCCTCGTCTCGCGGACGTCATCGGTGTTCGGCTTGAACGCCAGACCAAGGATGCCGACTGTTTTACCCTTCAGTTCGGGAACGTGCTTTTTGAGGAGCTCAATGAGCTTCAACGGTTGTCTCTCGTTGACTTCAATTGCTGCTTTGATGATTATTGGGTCCTCCCCGAGTTCTTCAGCTTTTCTGACTAGGGCTTTTGTGTCCTTGGGGAAGCATGATCCGCCCCATCCAATCCCCGTTCGGAAGAAGTGCGGGCTGATCCTGTGGTCGAGACCAACGCCTTCAAAAACCTTCCAGGAGTCGATGCCTAGTTTCTTGCAGATGTTCCCAATCTCGTTCGCAAAGCTTATTTTTGTTGCAAGAAAGGCATTTGAAGCGTATTTAATCATTTCTGCAGTTTTGATGTTCGTGAACAATTTTGGCGCGTTTATTGGCGCATAAAGCTCCTCCAGAACCTGCTTGGTTCTCTCATCCTGTGTTCCAATGACAATCCTGTCGGGGTTTAAGAAGTCTTTTAGGGCAACACCCTCGCGGAGGAATTCGGGGTTCATGGCAAGCCCAAAGTCCTTGAAGGCTTTTTTGTCTGAGGATTCTTCGAGTATTGGTTTTACTACTTCCTCCGTGGTGCCTGGTAGAACAGTACTCTTGACGACGACAACATGGTAACCTTCCTTCTCCTTGAGGGCTTTTCCAATTGACTTGCTCGCCTCTTTAACGTACTTGAGGTCGATTGAACCGTCCTCTCTAGATGGGGTCCCCACGGCTATGAAAGTGACATCAGAGTTTAGAACGGCCTCTCTGTAGTCCTTCGTGGCCTTGTACTTGCCAGCGTGTTTTTTCATGAGATCCTCAATACCTTCCTCGTAAATAGTGGGTTTTCCAGAGTTTATCATTTCAATCTTTCTCTCGTCAATGTCAACGAAAATAACTTCATTTTCAAGCTCAACAAACCCCATACCAGTCACAAGACCCACATAACCGGAACCAATGACTGAAATCCTCATGATACCACCACAGAAGATTATCTAAGGGCTTGATTATAAATCTTGAGGTGAGAGTAGTTGCTATTGTTACCTGGCGAAAAATAAGAGTTAAAAACCTAATCCCCTCTCTGTATCTTTGCATGCCCTCCAACGAGGCTCTTCTTCAGCTCGAGGTTCCTTATCTCGCACCTCTCGTCTATGATGGAGCGCCATATAGTGGAACCCCTTATCACAGTACCCCCAAAGATTATCGAATCGCTCACGTCGGAGTTCTCTATGATGCAGTCCTCGCCAATATAAGCATACGGCCCAACTATTGACCTTCCGAGGATTTTCGCTCCCTTCTTAATAACCACTGGGGGAATTATCTTGGAGTAGGGGCTTATCTGGATTTCCTCAATCTTGCTTTCTTTCAAAAGGGTCTTCATAGCCTCAAGGTAGCTGTCAGCTGAGCCAATATCGTACCAGTAGTCATCGAATCTGTAGGCATAAATTTCAACCCCCTTCTTGAGGAGCCACTCTATAAAATAGCCCGGAGAGTCCTTATTGCCTTCATTTAAATAGTCATCAACCATTTCCATTACATCCCTCGGAAATGCATACACACCGGTGCTTATCAGTGTTGACTTCGGCTGGACCGGCTTTTCCTGAAAGTCGATAACTCTGTCCCCCTCGAGGAGAACAACACCGTACCTCTTTGCGAGCTCGAAATCGCCAACATCATAAACCGCCACGAGGGGCTTTCCTTTGTAGTGCTTCAAAAAGTCCTCCAGTGAGAATGAGAAAAGGTTGTCGCCGGCAACTATTAGGTAATCGTCAGCACCGAGTCTTGAAAGAGCGTAGCTTATAGCCCCTATCGTCCCGAGCTTTTCTTCCTCACTTAATGTTTCCTCCACGATGAGCTCCACACCGTTTTTCTCGGCCCAACTCTTGAAATGCCTCTCAAAGAACTTGTTCGTGGAGACGTAAACCTCCAAATCCAGCTCCTTGGTCTTCTCAAGGATGTGGTCGATTATGTACTTGTCCCCAACGGGTAAGAGGGGTTTGGGCTTCCCCTTGGTTATGGGCCACAACCTCGTTGCGTATCCCCCAGCCATAATGAGGACTTTCACGCTATCACCATGCTTACACTAGGAGGAGTAAATTAAAAAACTTATCCCAAAACTTAAGAACTTTCCAATACAAGTTAGCTTGGTGATAACATGAAAGTCCTTGTAACAGGCGGTGCCGGGTTCATAGGTTCTCACCTTGTAGATAAGCTCATGGAAGAGGGGCACGAGGTTAGGGTTCTCGACGATTTAAGTGCCGGAGATTTGAGGAACATCGAGCAGTGGATTGGTCATGAGAGGTTCGAGTTCATAAACGGCGACATGAGGGATCCGGAAGTTGTAATAGAGGCAGTTAAAGGTGTTGATGCTGTTTTCCACCTGGCGGCAAATCCCGAGGTGAGGATAGGCTCCCAGAGTCCGGAGCTTCTTTATGAGACCAACGTTTTAATCACATACAACCTTCTTGAGGCTATGAGAAAAGAGGGAGTTAAACTGCTTGCCTTCACTTCCTCATCAACGGTCTACGGCGAGGCTGAAAAGCTTCCCACTCCTGAGGATTACGGTCCGATGGAGCCTATAAGCGTCTATGGTGGGGCCAAGCTCGCTGCGGAGGCCCTCATATCTGGCTACGCTCATACCTTTGATATGAAAGCAATAGTTTTCAGGCTGGCAAATATAATAGGGAAGCGTTCAAATCACGGTGTCATTTATGACTTCATCAACAAGCTGAAAGCAAATCCGAACAGGCTTGAGATTCTTGGAGATGGGACGCAGAGGAAAAGCTATCTCCACGTAAGCGATACTGTTGAGGCGATGGTGCACCTCTTTAGAGAGTTCCTGAAGGAGGAAAAAGCTTTCGATGTCTACAACATAGGCAGCGAAGACTGGATAACGGTTGTGGAGATAGCTGAGATCGTCAGTAAAGAGATGGGCTTAAGCCCTGAGTTTTACTTCACCGGTGGCGTTGATGGAGGAAGGGGATGGAAGGGAGATGTGAAGGTGATGCTTCTCAGCATAGAGAAGGCTAAGGCCAAAGGCTGGAAGCCAAAAATGAACAGCAGGCAAGCCGTTGAAAAAACCGTGAGGGAGCTTTTGGGAAAAGAGTGAAAGAATGAGATTGAGGGGGCATTCATTGGCTAGCAGTTGATTTTAAAATTTTGTTTTTCACTTTTGGCTCCTCCTAATCTCCCTCAAATTAGTTCCACAAGTGCCTCGAGCAGAGACATTCCAAGCAAAAGAAAACCACTAACAAAAATCTCGTACCACACTATTCGGGCCATCTTATCTTTGTCTTCACGAAGCCATTTGTGGTTCCAAGCAAGAGATGTCATAAATACTCCCAGTACTCCACTTTCGACATCGTGGTATCCCAGATAGTAGTACAGGATACCTGAAATACCTGCTACAAAAACGCTCAAAGTTATCTTGGCCCAAGATATTTTTCCAATCTTGTTACGTTCAATCATTGCAAAACTAGTAGAAAGGCCTATCATCACAAAAACATGGAAAGCTTCCATGACTCTCCCTCCTATGTTATTTTTTCGGCTACCCAGAGCGTGAGAGTGCTTTCAATTACTGCTGCAATGAAGATTAGAATGATTGAAATTCCAACGAGCTTGAAGAACTCTTTGGCATCCTCCTCACTGATTATCTCCTTCTTTTTCCCCAAAGCAAACCTCAAGAGCTCGTAAGGAATTTTAAACCCAGCAGTTCCGGCAATTATTAAGCCGGGAATTTCGAAGATGCCATGGGGAATAATTAGGAAGAAAAAGACTTTGAGTTCTCCTAAGAGCAAAGATTCATAAAACAACGTTCCTAAATTTGTACCGTTAAAAATCAAGTTTAAGAAAGTTAAGCCTCCAAACGTTAAAACACCACCAAAAGAAAGCAATAATACAACCTTAAGGTTGTTCACGAAAATGTAATGGAAGGAGAGCGTTTCATTATTAAATTCACGTTCTAACAAAGGGGTTAGATTAACGTTGTGGGGAACCTCATAACGTCCTGAAAGACTTAAACCAAAGAAAAAGCCAATAAAGAAAAGAAACGACGAAAAAATCAAAAATGTTTTTTGCTTTTTCATAAATTTAACACCTCACGATAAGATTAGAAATGCTAACGAAGCTATAACCTCTGTTATACCTGCGATTTTTAATATCTTCTGGTTTCTTGAGTTCCAGAATTATTTGAGTATAAGGTACGCTCGCGGCAGTTAAAGTGCTCATTAAATCTTGCAAATCCTTTTTGGTCTTCATTGTGGTCCCCTCTCAATCATATAGAACTTAATAACACAACGATGAATAGGATAAAGTTAAGTATGGATAATAAGCCCCATATCCTGTTTATCAACTGTGACTTTCCAAAAATCAAATCCTTATATCCCCATAATAGCGTGCAGAGAAATATTGCGAAAGTTCCTTCCCCTACAAACGACGAGTTAAGCTTGGCTAGGAGAATTTCAACGATTCCAGAAGCTAGAGTAGCGAAAATTAGTGGTTTAACAACTATTCTCTTAGTATTCACATAAGTCGCCATTAGGATTCCAAAAGAGAAAATTAAAAACAAGCTAAAGATAACCATTTTGCCACCTCCACGTAACTAATTTACAATGCCACTCCTACTCCAATAGCAGCTACTCCTAATCCTGCTACTGCACATCCCAAAGCAATTTTTGCTACTAGCCCTGTCTTTACCATACCATACACGATTCCACCTGCAGTAGCAAGTGCACTTCCTGCTCCAGCCACTGTTGCACCTTTATCTATTAGGTAATCCTTTGCAAGTACTAGTCCTATTTCTGCTTTTTCAGAAACAGCTCCTCCAACCACAACACCCAAAGCCATCAATACCAAACCCAAAGCAAGTGCCTTCCTCCACGTTGGTTACCACCGGTGATTATAATGCAACAACTACGATAAAAAGTTTTTCTTCAAAATGTTGATTACCACTAATGGAGTCTCAATGCGACATTAGCTCTCTGACAAGTGATACTCCAATAAAATAAAAAACCGTCAAAATCCGAGATAACTTAAAAGCATAAACCACCCATGGAAAGTTTTCCACACCTTAAGCGACAACTTTAAAAACCAACCTTAAGAGCTAAGAGCAGAAGTTAACTTTTGGGTTAGGTTTATAACTAAATCTTCTGAAAACCAAAGAGGTGATTGAGATGAATCCATTCCACGATTTGGAGCCCGGACCGGAAGTACCAGAAGTTGTTTACGCCCTAATAGAAATCCCAAAGGGAAGTAGAAACAAGTATGAGCTTGATAAAAAGAGCGGTCTTATAAAGCTTGACAGAGTCCTTTACAGTCCATTCTACTACCCGGTTGACTACGGAATCATTCCGCAAACATGGTACGATGACGACGACCCATTTGACATCATGGTCATCATGAGGGAACCAACTTACCCGGGAGTTCTCATTGAGGCGAGACCAATAGGCCTCTTCAAGATGGTAGACAGCGGAGACAAGGACTACAAGGTACTAGCAGTACCAGTTGAGGATCCCTACTTCGACGACTGGAAGGACATAGATGATGTTCCAAAGGCTTTCCTTGATGAGATAGCACACTTCTTCAAGCGCTACAAGGAGCTCCAAGGAAAGGAGATCATTGTAGAGGGCTGGGAAAACGCAGAGAGGGCAAAGCAGGAAATCCTCAGGGCAATAGAGCTCTACAAGGAGAAATTCAAGAAGTGATCCCCCTCTTTTAAAATTTTGGAGGTAAGAAGATGTACAAGCTCATTCAGGTCAAAGACGTTGTGAGAATCCCGCCGAGAATGTTTACGATGGATCCAAAGGAAGCTGCCAAGATAGTTCTGCGAGAAACATATGAGGGAATTTATGATAAGGATGAAGGTGTCATCCTGGCAATTCTTGACGTTCATGAAATTAGTGAGGGAGTAATAATCCCCGGAGACGGTGCCACATATCATGAAGCGGTGTTTGATGTTCTCGTGTGGAAGCCCGAGATGCACGAGGTTGTTGAGGGTGAGGTTATCGACGTTGTCCCATACGGTGCTTTCGTGAGGATTGGCCCGATGGATGGTCTGGTTCACATCTCCCAGCTTATGGATGATTACGTTGTCTTTGACGAGAAAAACGCCCAGTTTGTTGGAAAGGAGAAGGGCTACATCCTGAAGCTTGGTGATGCTGTGAGGGCTAGAATAATTGCCGTTAGTGAGAAAAGCAAAATAATAAGAGAGAACAAGATAGGCCTTACCATGAGACAGCCCGGATTAGGAAAGTTCGATTGGATACAAAAAGAAAAGAGAAAGGCCGAGAGTGGTGAGGGAGAATGAGCGAAAAGGCCTGCAGGCACTGTCACTACATAACCAGCGAAGAAAGATGTCCCGTTTGCGGGAGCAGGGACCTAAGTGACGAATGGTTCGACCTCGTTATAATCCTTGATCCCGAGAACTCCAAAATAGCTCAGAGGCTTGGAGTGAAGGTTCCCGGAAAGTACGCCATAAGGGTCAGGTAGAATGTGCAGGGAATTTTACTTTAAACTCACGGAAGAGCTTAGACATGAGCTTAAAAACCCCCTGGGTAGGTTGATTAGGGGAGAGATTCCGCAGCCCTACTTGGCCTCCCGCGAAGAATTTGAGAGAGCGCCCTATCTGGTTACGGTTGGGGATGTGGTCACTGAAAACGTCCTCAGGCTTGGTATAAGGCCATCTATTGCCATCTACGATCACAAAACCAAGAGGAAGGAATATGAACCGGACATTGAGCTCGGGGCGGTGGTGTTCACAACAAAGAACCCGCCCGGAACAATAACGAAAGCTTTATTAAATGCTATCAAAAAGTCCTTTGAACTTGCCAAGAGAGGGAAAAGAGTGTACATAAAAGTGAGCGGTGAGGAGGATTTAGCCGCTATCCCGGCTGTCCTATATGCCCCCGAGGGGGCTCTGGTGGTTTACGGACAGCCGGATGAGGGGATAGTGCTTATAAAGGTCACACCCGAATGTAAGCGCAGATGTGCTCAGCTGCTTAGAAAAATGGAGGTGGTAAATGATGGAGATTAGGGTTACTGAGGTTAAAGAGAACAAGCTCCTTGGAAGGAAGGAGATATACTTTGAGGTCATCCACGAAGGTGAGCCAACTCCCTCAAGGAAGGACGTCAAAGGAAAGCTCGTTGCAATGCTCGACCTGAACCCGGAGACAACCGTTATCCAGTACATAAGAAGCTACTTCGGAAGCCGTGTTTCCAAGGGCTATGCCAAGGCTTATGAGAGCAAGGAGAGAATGCTCTACATAGAGCCCGAGTACATCTTGAAGAGAGATGGGATAATACAGGAGGGGGAGTGATTTAAATGGCCAAGGGTAAGAAAACCTCCCAAAAGTGGAAGTTCTACGAAGTCAAGGACGGAAAAGTTGAAAGGAAGAACAGGTTCTGCCCAAGATGCGGTCCAGGAGTTTTCATGGCAAACCACAAGGACAGATGGGCCTGCGGTAGGTGCGGCTACACAGAGTGGAAGAAGTGATCTCTTTTCTTTTTCGGTGTTTTTATGATTTATCACGGCCTTAAAATTAAGCTCCATCCTCAGGTTTATGAACCCTCTGAAGACACTTTTTTGTTAGCCAGGAATTTGAAGGTTAAAGCGGGTGATATAGCCCTTGATATGGGCACTGGAACCGGGATAATAGCCCTTTTAATGGCCAAAAAAGCCAAGTTCGTTCTTGGAGTGGACATTAACCCACTTGCAGTTGAACTTGCAAATGAAAATGCGAGGCTAAACGGCATAACCAACGTCGAGTTCCGGCAGAGCGACCTTTTTGAAAACGTTGAAGGGAAGTTTGACATAATCACTTTCAACGCCCCATATCTCCCGGGCGAGCCGGAAGAACCTATAGACCTTGCCCTTGTTGGCGGAGAAAGCGGAAGAGAAGTCTTGGACAGGTTTATCGGGGAGTTTCCGGATTATCTCAAAGAGAATGGCATCGTTCAGATAGTCCAGTCCTCGATAACCGGAATAGAAGAGACCCTAAAAAAACTTCAATCTAAAGGCTTCGTTGCAGAAATAACAGCTAAGGAAAGGTACTTCTTTGAGGAGATTGTGGTTATTACAGCTAGGCGAGCCTGATTCTTGGCACCTCTTGGATAAACCTAACCTTGGGCTTTGATTCCATTTCGCCCTCTTCCTCAAAGAACTCCCTTTCAAAGATTCTCTCACGTGTTTTGATTATAATCATTGGTTTTAGCTCGTGCATGGAAGTTGGATGGACATAGGGGTATTTAAGTCTTTCGCCGAAATATTTTTCGACAGTAAAATATATTGCAAAAATTTTTAAACCTCTTCCCAAAGCAAAGTTAGGTGAGGCTAATGGATGTAAAACCAAACATGCCCGAGGAGATTGCGAATCTTTTTAAGAAGCAACATTACGCTCTCATAGGTCATCACAGCTCGGTTAAGCTCTGTCATTGGTTAAAGGAGAGTATAAAACACGATCGCTTTTGCTACAAGCAGAAGTTTTATGGAATCCAATCCCACCGCTGTCTGCAGATGACCCCGGTAACGGCATGGTGCACGCACAACTGCATCTTCTGCTGGCGCCCGATGGAGGGATTTCTGGGAGTTGAACTCCCACAGCCGTGGGACGAGCCGAGTTACATAGTGGAGAAGAGCATAGAGGCCCAAAGAAAACTCTTGAGCGGCTACTGGGGGGTAAAAGACCAGATAAACGCCAAAAAGCTTGAAGAGGCCATGGAGCCTAAGCATGCTGCCATAAGCCTCTCCGGCGAGCCCATGCTTTACCCAATGATAGGGGATCTTGTAGAAGAATTCCACAGAAGGGGCTTCACAACGTTCATAGTCACCAACGGCACTGAGCCAGAGGTTTTGGAAAAGATGATAAAAGAAAACAAGCTCCCCACACAGCTTTACGTCTCTTTAACAGCTCCAGATGAAGAAACCTACCAGAGGGTAAACGTGCCAATGATTCCGGATGGGTGGGAGAGAATAAACAGAACACTCGAGCTCATGAGGGATTTGCCGGTAAGGACTGTCATAAGGCTTACCCTCGTTAAGGGCGAAAATATGCACAATCCAGAAGGCTATGCGAACCTCATAATGAAAGCTAAACCCATGTTCGTTGAGGCTAAAGCCTATATGTTTGTGGGCTTCTCAAGGAACAGACTAACGATCAACAACATGCCGAGCCATAAGGACATAAAAGCCTTTGCAGAGGAGCTCGTGAAGTATCTGCCCGGATACCACATAGAAGACGAGTACCCCCCGAGCAGAGTGGTTTTGATAATGAGAGACAACGTCAGCAAAGAGGATCGCTTTATAAAGCACTAACTCTTTTTCCGCAATCTTTATTTTGTTTGGAGTCGAGTAATATTTAGTTATGGGTAATATATGGTAAAAGCTAGTTTAGAGGTGCCGAGAATGAAGAGAATTATTCCTGTCTTGCTTATTGTGATGATGATAATCCCTTATGCTGGGGCAGTGCCTATTCTTGACGCATCAACGAAGTTCCTGTTAGAGGGAAGAGAGTACATGGAGACCACACAGCAGCTTAGTCTCTCGCTGATAGCACTCACTTCTAGCTACCCTGCTGTTGAGAACCTCACGATAGGGGACATCGATTACTTTGTTGATGCCCTTTTAGCGAGACAAAATCCCGATGGTGGCTGGGGGTATTACGAGGATAGCGTGAGCAACGTGGTTGATACGTCCTATGCAGTAATCGCATTGAAAAAGGCCCTCTCCCTTTATGAGGGTAATAAACGTTCTTTAGTCTTTAAGGCCGTTGAGAGGGGTATTGGGTTTTTGGTTGACTCATATAATGGAAATGGATGGGGATATGTCCCGGAAACTCTAACTGAGTTTTATCCCACTGCAATGGCAGTCTGGGCCCTTGGTGAGAATGGCTACTCAAAAAGCAACCCTCGTATCCAGAGTGCAATTGAGTATCTCGAAGGAGCTGAACATTATGGGCTTCGTGAAGGAGAGGCTCTAGCCCTCAAACTTTTGGCATATCATGCTGTTGGTTACACTCCTTCTGGGTTGGTGGAAAAAGCTTGGGGCTTAGTTAATTCTCCGAACATTACTGTTAAGGAGCGGGCGTTTCTTACCTATGCCCTGCTCGTATATGAGGGGCTAACCTTTGAGACGGCCAAATTGCTTACTACACTTGAAGAGCTGAAAGAGAAGAACGAAAGCTTTGTCTATTGGGCCAATAAGCCAGGTGGGCTGGTACAGAGGGAAGTTTTTGTAACATCCGCTCTTGCAACCTGGACTTTTGCGAAAGTCAGTGGGGGATTGGAAGCTGGACTGAAGACACCCTTTGAGGCATCTTGTTCAGAACTGGAAAAAGTACAGAATGAGGATGGAGGATGGCCGTATATTCCGGGCTTCTCGTCTACAGATAGGGCTACATATTACGCCTTAAAAGCTTTGAAAAAATGCTACTTCATGGATGAAAGCATAGGAAAGGGGCTGGAATGGGTAAAGGGCAGAATCGACAAAAACATGGAGATAGCTTTGAGTAAGGGAGAGCTGTACCCGCCCTACGTCTACAATTTGCTGACCCTTCTGGAGTTTAATCTCGTCAATGAGAGTGAAAAGGCAGAGCATATAGCTTTCATAAAAAGCCTTAAGAAGGGAGACGGTAAATGGGGAGATTTCTTAGGCCTGCAGCCATACGACACCGCTCTGGCCATTAAAGCCCTCTTAGCTCTGGGAGTTTCACCTCAGGATGAGGATATCGTCAAGGCAAAGGAATGGCTCCTTTCCTTCCCCACAGATGGGTGGGGGACGGTAGTAATGACCAAATACTTTACACGATTCTTCCCCTCAGAAGTCTCGACTACAGTTGAAGTGCTTGAAGCTTTGGAACCTCTAGTAACAAAAGATGATGTCGAAAAACACCTGAACTGGCTTCTCAGCCAAAGGACTGAGGACGGAGGGTGGCCAAACATCAGGAGAAGTTACATAGCCGGAGTTCTAATGTACCAAGGGGCACCGACTGTGGAGCTTACTATACGTGCTACGGAAGTCCTTCACGCGTTTGGCATTGACTATCGCCAGGAGACTCTCCAATGGCTCTTACCTAAAAAGAGGAATAACCTCTGGGGAAGCAGTGTCGTCGATTCGGCTCTTGCAACTCTCTATTTCTCAACTTTCGAAGAGCTGCCAAAACCCGTGAATCTCTATGAAGTTATAAGGGCACTTCCAGAGGGGAACTTTAAGATATTGTACACATTTGGGCGAGAAAAGGTTGCACTTTCAGTAAGGGATTCCCTTAACATGTTATTTGAGACCAACATGACAGCTGAGGGGTTTAAAGAACTTGGTGAGGGCAACTATATTGTGCTGGCTGATCTTGCAGAGTTTGACCTCTCCAAATACAACCCATATGCCGAGCTTAAGGTAGATAAGGAAATCCTCTATTTGAATGGAAAGAGCTACAAGAGAGACAGCACCATGGTAATAGTTCCCGGAAAAACGAGCAAGGGATACGTACTTTTTGTTCTATACCCGAGAAGCTTAGACAGTGCTGTAAAGGTCTTCTTCACCTCCAACATAGTCAAATATCTTAATGGTGTTGCCTGCGTCGTTACATATGAAGACAAAAATCAAAACGGCATTGTTGAGCTTGAAGAACTGGAAGCGGAGTTCGTGAGGTGAAATTGCTGTGAGGGCTTTAATCATTGGAGTCGGTCAGTGTGGAACAAAGATAGCTGACCTATTTGCCCTTGTTAACTTTGAAGCGCTGGCTATAAATACTTCCAAAAGTGACCTCGATTACCTAAAGCACATCCCAGAGGACAGGAGGATACTCGTTGGCGAAAGCCTAACAGGGGGAAAGGGAGTAAACGCCAATCCGGTGCTGGGAAGAGAAGCCATTAAAAGGGACCTTCCACTGGTGATGAAAAAGATAAGCTCAATGGTCGGCTACAGTGACGTTGATATCTTCTTCCTAACATTTGGCTTCGGGGGAGGAACCGGGGCAGGAGGAGCGCCGGTTCTGGCAGAAGCGCTAAAAGAGGAATACCCTGAGTCCCTTGTAGTGGCCATAGGGGCCCTGCCCTTGAAGGAAGAGGGCATACGGCCCACAATAAACGCGGCAATAACCATAGACAAGCTCTCTAAGGTAGTGGACTCGATAATAGCGATAGACAACAACAAGCTGAAGGAAAGTGCCGAGGACATATCCAAAGCTTATGAAAAGATAAACTACACGATAGTTGAGAGAATAGCCTCCCTTTTGGCTTTAATAGACGTTCCCGGTGAACAGACGCTTGACGCAAGTGACTTAAAATTCGTTCTCAATGCCTTTGGAAGCTTTGCCACAGTGGGCTATGCGAAGGCCGAGGCGAATAAGGTTAAAAACATCTCCAGGCTGATTTTGAAATCCTTTGAAAACGAAGGGCTTTACCTCGAGGCCAACATAGAGTCGGCCCTTTATGGATTGGTCGCCATCCATGGCCCACCAGAGCTCCTAAAGGCAAAGGACATCTTTGAAGCCCTTGAATATCTAACAAGGAAGATAAAGGGCAAGCAAATTTTCCGGGGCTTTTATCCGGATCCAAGGGAGAAGGAGATAGAAGTTGTGACACTTTTGAGCGGTATATACGAGAGCAAGAGCATAGAAGATATAGTGGTTACTGCCAAAAAATACGCCCATGCATTCATGAAAGCAAAAGAAGAAGCCGAAACAAAGAAAAAGGAACTTTTAACCGGATTGCCGGACTTTGATGACATTTACCCGGGTGAGGCAGATGAAAGACTCGGTTGAAGTGGCTTTGGAGCTCGATGAGAACGAGGTTTATGCCCACATAGCCAAAGAAAGTGCAGAGGATATGGTAAGGATAATCTCCTCAATAGATGCCGAGAGGGCAAGGAACAGGGGAGAAGTGATATACTACGAAGACGATTGGGACGATTTAATAAGACAGAGAGTCGCAAAAGGAAAAAGGCACACGGCATTTGACTTTTACAACCCTTCCCTTCTTACGATCTGGGAGAACAAAGTTAAAGATATGAAGAGGGTTAAAAACACCTTCAGGCTTGGCTTGGCTTTGATTGGCATTTCCATAGCTTTGGGAATTGCTCTTACAGTACTCTACTCTGAGCCTTGGTTCCTTATACCTTTAAGCACTCTTCCACTCGTGCTGTTCTTACTTGACTACAAAAAGCACTCCTTAGATATAAGCTATTACCAGCTCACCCAGCTTTTCATTGATGAACTGAAGGAGCTTTTAAAGAAGCACAAGCTAAATGCAGAGCAGTATAAGTTTAAGATTTTCAACAATGACTACTTTGGAGTCTCAATTAAAAAGCTCGGGGGGAATGTTTTTGCGGTTGTAACAGGGGAGAATAAAGAAAGTGTTAAATAACTTAGCGACGTTTATTATTAGTGAGTGTGAGAGAAATGAAAAAAGGCCAAATTTCGCTTGAGTTTCTTTTTATCTTCGTGCTGTTTGTAGTACTTCTAACCTTCTCGGTTAGAAATATAACTTTCTCAAGTGAGCAGTCTTCAGATATGTTGAGAATTCAGGTTAGTGAGGAGGCAAAGCTGTTCGCGAACACCATTTCCAATGCAATTTCTCAAGTTTACGCCCAAGGGCCTGGCGCGAAGGCTACCGAGTACTTCACGTTCAAATATCTAAATGATGACTACTTCCTTACGAAGGCCTTCTCTATGGAGGGGACCCCGCAGCTTTTAATAGGGTATAAAAACGGAACTTATGTTGTGATTTTGGATAGTGATAATCCCGTTGTGAATTTAAACGAGGCAGACACAGCAAAGAAAAACTACTTCTGGAGCAGATCCCTCTATGCCGTTGATTTATCAAACAATGCTTCAATTTACGCTCCAAACAATACTATAGGAGACTATGCAGGGGTATTTGTGAACGCTACGGATTTGCCCTCGACATTGAGAATTATTGTTGAGTGGAATCCCGATAAGAACGAGACCTGGGTGTTTAACTCCACGAGTGAAGAGCTCAAGATAAACCTTAACCTCGGTGGTTAGCATGAGGGCCCAGATAAGCTTGGACTTGCTTTTTGCGTTTGTGCTGGTAACCTTAACAATGTTAAATCTCATTTATCTCTCAAACAGTGAGATAGCCCATGCTGAGAGCTTTGATGTAATGGCGAAGGTTAGGGTATTCTCAGCTGAGATAGTTGATCATACCGCAAAAGTCTATGCTGTGGGGGAAGGCTACAGCCTTAAGGAGGAGCCGCCTCAAATAGAGGGGGCAGAGTTTAATATAACCTTCAATGGAGCAGAAAACAAAATAATAGTAAACGTCACAGTAAACGGAAAGAGCTACTGGGTTGTTAAGAATTCAACGGTCCCTATAGCTAATGCATCTATAGTTGTTGAGAGCGGAGGAGAGTTCTGGATAAAAACAGTGAAAATAGGTGATATGCTCTATGCGAACATCACGAAGGGCACAAACGGCAATTGAAATGGTGTTTATACTCTCTATCATTTTCATCGGATTAATCCTCATTGTTCCTTCATATGTGGAGAACAACACGAACGTGGCGATAGTGGGTTACGTGAGAAGCTCCGTTTCAAAGGCAGTTGATTACCTAAACACCGGCATAATGACGAATGAGGAACCTTACAGCTATTTAAACCCAATACTGGCAAATATTACAGAAAATCCCCATTTGTCTATTAAGAGCCTGACATCCGAGGAGACTGGGAGCGAAGTTACTATAAAAGTTACCCTATCGACTCCATTCCAGTCAATTGAAACTCTTCCCAGCCTAGCGGAAAATATAACTGCCTTTGTAAAGAAAGACCTCGTCGAAAACTTTAGGTTCACCGATAACAATGGAGTTTTATCTTACGGCGGGAAAACGGTAAATATAGAAATTGATGTGGTGAGAGGATGAGGAGAAAGGGCCAATTACTTTCAATTGATGCACTGCTTTCACTGGTTATCGTTGTTATGGTTGTTGGAGTAGTGATGAATACGAACGATATGATAAAGGCTGAGATAACCAACCTTCTGGACTGGTATGATAGGGCAAACATAGCCAACAACATGCTTGATGTCCTGACCAAAAACCCTGGTTATCCTGAGAACTGGGAGGAGGACGTGAGCAGCGTGAGAATGGTGGGCTTGAGAGATAACGATTATCCATTTGCCTTGGATTATGAGAAGATTCTTGCACTAAACAGGTCAAAAGAAGATGTAACAAGTATTTTAAATCAGCTTGTCCATGGAAAAGACTTTTTGTTTGAGGTCTATGTTTCCAAGTTTAATTTAAGTGTTTCTGGAAGTTTTCCAAAGATTTATTTAAATAACGTCACATTTGCAAATCCAAGGGGAACTCCTCCGGGTGTAAATTTTGATATAACTAAGAAAGAAAGTGAAAATCCGAATAGTGATAATAGTGAGTTTGAAGCAAGTTACATTGAAGTTAGGAATATTGGAGGCATAAGTTATGTGAATGGAGATATATGTGGCTTACTCACAGGTAATAATCTTGTGTTCGATGAGAAAACTGGTTTCTATTATCTAAAATTTATAACCTTGGATTCCATTTGGATAAAGGCAAGGCGAGGTCAGGGGGGTGGGGAAAATTGGATTTCTCCTTCACCACTTGCTTTGCCTCCAGGAGTTGTAATTGAGATCTTTATAAATCCCCTTACTCAAAGTAATTTTAAGATAACGTTCTCGCCAAACGGATGTCCGCAAAATGGTGCTTCTCCATTTATTTTTAAGTTTACTGGCAACGGTAATGTTGTAGTTAGTGTATCGGGATATGAAAATGTTTTCCCAACCTTAAACTCCTCTTACACATCAGTAAGAGACCTCTTGGGTGCTGGAGAAACACTTTATTGGTTTTCCTTAATCAATGGCACCTTTGTGGATGACATTAACCTCATAAAATCCTCAATGGCGAGTTCCCCATGGATAGAGCCGGTTGAGAGAACGATAGTATTTCCAAAATTTGCGTACAACCTTTCCTCCGGACCTTCAGCTGAGGAGCCCCTCATCTATGGCTTCATGAGGTATAATCCATTAGAAGGGACCTCAATAAGGATTAGAGTTAACTCGACCAACTATGGTAACCTAACACTGTTGAGTAAACTTGGAACAGAGATTAGAGCACTTTTTGTCTATGGGAACTCTACAGACCTTAACGCAACTCTGGTGTGGTACGAGAATGGAAATGCAACGTTAAAAGCATATGAAGGGGTTAACGGTACAGTAACAATGTCCTTCGAGGAGCTATTTGGCTCTTCAGATACTACAAATAAACTCATAGGGCTCTGGCTTTATTCCCTAGAAGGATGGAATAGGAGTGACGTCACGATTGAAGTAGTCCCGACCATAGAATATATGCTGGAGCCGAAATTTGAAGACGTTATAACAAAACTCTGGGTGTGGGATGACGGATGAAGAGGAGGGGGTTTATATTCACGCTTGATGCCTTGCTCTCATTGGTCTTGGTTATGGTCTTCGTGAGTAGCATTGTTATAATAGCGGAGGATACTAATATCTATTCAACATACTTGAGAGAACAGAGCAAGTATATTGCTGAAGATACTCTCACCATCTTGAGGACAGTTTCTTTGAGAGATGTTGTTCCTTCAGAGGTCCTTAAAGAGTGGAAAGAAGGTAGCGATCCTTTACTAATCTCTCCATTAGTAAATGAAGATATGAGCCCTCTTGATATCACCGCTACTTATTGGTCGGTAGATCCTCTCTATCCTTCTCTGGATTTAAGGCACAAAGCAGAAGTTATTTTGGGTTATATTCTGAACATAACCTTAGAAGACTATAACTATGAACTTTTGATAAACAACTACACGAGCCCCTACCTCCGTAAGATAGGCTCCAATTCCTCAAAGGCCCCTGACGTTTCACCCGCCACCCTTGTTCTGAGCGGTTACGCCTACAACCAGACGCCGAGGGGATATATGGCGAGGGCTTATCTGACAAAGGCAACCACCGAGAGGGAGGACCTCTTCGGGTGGTTCAGGGTTCTGGCGCATGCAGACAATGGATATAATACTTTGACAATCACCCGCATCATAACCCTCCCGGACGATGCTAATGTAGAGTATTCCGACGGTAAATTTGTTGCCAGACGGGGTGAAAGTATAGATTTGTGGATTAATGGAAACTATGTCGATTCAGGGTGGGGGCAGATTAATGAACGTAATTTGCAAGATTATTTATCGCCGGGTGACAACAATATCACCCTGATTTTTAGCAGAGGGAATGGGGAAATAGGCTCCGCAAGTGGAACCACCATGTACGTGAAATACAAAACGAACTCCACCTCGGTCGAGGATCCCGGAACGGTTAAGATATACGATGTTACTTCCTCCCGCACTGGGATCATGTACCTCCTAGAACTCTTCGTTCCCGGGAACATAACCTCAATCAACATGAAGTTTAAAGTCCATAACGTGGGTAAAGTGAGGCTCTACTATGGATTGGGTGGTGATTTAAAGCTCCTCAGAATCAAAGACGCTAACTCAGATGGCGATGCCGTCGTTGAGTTCACAAACGATGAGATCAAATCAGCCCTGAACTCCACTGGAGTGACCTACGATGACCTCAGCAAGATGGTCTTCGACTTCGTTCTTGGTTTTGACGCATATTATTATGATGGGGATTGGTTTTATGAAGGGGGAGATAATTACAATGACAGCGCCAATAGGGAGCGCAGAATCTACGGCTATCCAGATTCTTACGTCAAGATAGAGTACATCCCAAGAATCTTAGTGACCCAATATAGCATACCCCTATCCATCTACTTCCCCTACGGCGATAGTAGGGTCTCTTACACCGGTCATGGGCTTCAGGTTTCATACTCCCTACCCCCGGGAAGCACCCCCTGGTACGCAGACTACTGGGTTGGATACACCTTTTATGATTATTCAACGGTTCAGGAGCTCTGGGAAAATAGGAATACATTTTACAGTGCTCTCCTTGGGAGATACGCCATCAGGGTCGCCTATACCCGCCTTTATCCTTGGATGATGGTTCCCGGAGAAGATAATGAGTTTGAAATTCGTATGAGTGGTGGAGATTCCCGCGTTAGAGATGGAGAAACGAGGGGGATAATAAAGTACTTCATATCAGCCTACGCCGGTTATGGAGATGTTTTCCCCTACTTGCTCCAGGGTTATCCCGATTATAAAGGGTATAACCTCACTTACAGTTCCAGCGTTAGCGGCAATAAAATCATCCTCGTAGGAGATGAGCCATACAAGGAAATCTCCGTCGAGAACCTAAATCCGGACAAATACGCCCTCGACGATGCCATCCTGAGGCTGTTCGATAAGCTCAACTTTAAGGATGATACAAACCCCGGAGAATGGAAAAAAACTCCATACGATGGCTCTCAGGAAAACCCCATAGACGTGGGCCTTCCACCCAGCGTCAGGATAGACTTCGCCCCGATGGGCAACATACCCAGCCTGTTTGAACCCATAACCATAACCCTAAGGGTCTGGAGGGATAACGGATGAGGAAGCGGCGGGCTTTCCTGATTAACTCAACAGTCCTACTCCTGATCATACCCCTGATGCTCCTCTTAGCCACCTATGAGGACGTCTCGTCCCAGATAATAGTGGCCCAGAGCGAGAGGACTCAGGTCGAGAGAACATACAGGGTGGTATCGTACTTTGAGCTGGACTTCCAAAAGGCGCTGGAGCTCTCCGGGAAGAGGGCCGTGGTGGCGGCAGTGGATTACGTGGCGGTTACGGGGAATTTTATAAGCCCTGTATACGGGGTCAACAACACCATCAGGGATTTAATTTTGACGGGTACGTCGTCGAGCATGCCCGGGTACGATTTTGACAGGGTCATGAAAGGACAGAGTATGAGGAAATGGCTCATGAATATGAGTCAGGAGCTTGAGGAACAGGGCTTTGAGCTCTCTCCAAGTGTGGATGAAATAGCTGACAATATAAGCATCACGGTAGCACCCCTCGATTCATTTAGGGTTGTTGTAAAAGCCAGAATTCCAAACATGACCATCAGGGACTTATCCGATAGAACCCTCTACACGGGCCCGATACCAAGAAGCGGAGGCTACATATATTCAATAGTGAATCTTGAAAATCTTGAGGATTCTTTCTTCTCGGCAATGACGGGAGGCAGGTACCAGCGGTCAATTAGGGCATGCTCCTATCCCTTCCCCGAACTCATTGACAGGCCAATAAAGGTTTTGAGTGGGGATGGGAAGAGCAGTGAGCCCCATGTGCCCGGAGAGCTTATAAAACACCTGGAGTCCGACAAGATTTATTTTGGAGATTATTATCCCGGAGATGGTGCGAGGGCATACGTTTTGATGAACGGTTCGGTGGATCAAACGGACGCACCCATAATAGTCAACACAACCCTGAACGGGATTAGAATATCCCCGCTTGATGTGTTTAACAACAATGATATGGGTGTTCTGGTATTTGATAACGTGGGCGGGGGAACATCAGGAGGTTGGTGCTCTTCACTCGGATATAGATTGAATCTGACTATTCAGAATAATGTTGGCATTGATTTAACGGATTTCCAAGTTCCAATTGTTATTGACAGCACGACTTTTCCAGATCCTGCTTTAACGACATTCTTTAACACTGCAGATAGCGATAGAGACAATATCCCAGTTATTGAAATTTATGGTAAAAATTGCAATCCAATTAATTTCTGGATTGAAAATTGGGATACGGCAACTAAGCAAGCTTTAATATGGGTTAATGTTACAATCCCAGCGAGCTCCTCAATAACCCTTGGGATATACTTTGATTCAAGTGGAACAGAAACTCTTGGGAGTCCCGAAAAAGTGTTTGATTTTTATGATGATTTCAATGAGGGTACACTGGATACTAAAAAGTGGGAACAGTATAATGCACAAGTATCCTTCATTAATGGGGTATTAAGAATTACCAATGATTACGCAGGCATATACACAAAGAAAACCTTTACTCCACCTGTTATAATTGAGTTTCGGCAAAATATTAAGAACAGCTGGGCGGAACTTTATATTGCCGTTAGGCAAGCTTCTTATCCTTGGGGTCCCTTATGGTGGGTGAGACGTAATCATGTACAGCCAGCAGAATGGTCGTATTTAGATGATCATCAGTATGGAAGATATCATGAGGAAGATCTAAATCTTCCACGTGGTTGGCATAAAGGAACAATATATTGGTTTAAGTATAATTCGAGATTGGAATGGGATACTGGTGCAGTAGTATACAACACATATAACACTTACCAAGATTACAAGGGCGCAATTGCGTTGGGAACATGGGATAAGAACCAAGAGTGGGATTGGATACGTGTCCGTAAATATGCATCGATTCCTCCAACAGTTACGATGTCCAACCAAATAGACACAATACCTACCTCCCCAACAACCTATTCAAATGCCCGCGCCTACGACCTCCAGCCTTTCATAGACTGCCTCATAGACCAGCGGTACTTTGGGATCGAAAACGGCTGGTCCTTCTTCGAGCGCCTCGAGGGAAGCAACGTAAACCACGACGCGTACGTGACCCTCGCCCACAGGATGCAGGACGAGCTCGGGGTTAAATACGGAGATAGATACTATCCCATAGGTCTCGTCAGCTTTATGATACCGCACGCAAACTACGATGAGAAGCTCTTCAATTTATTTAGGACCCTGGGGATTTCGGTGGAGGAAGGGCAGTCCAGCGTGGACTACTATTTCCTCAACTACTATTTTAAGGGCGATTCAAAGGTCTCAGGGTTCAGAGTGTGGGGAATTTCCCAGGGAGTAATATCAAGCGGAGATTTAAGCACAATTCCGTTCTTCCTCGACACCGGGACGGCAACGGCAATATTCGGAAGCCAGGGAGCTCAGGATTTGCTTAGCACGGGGTGATAATCATGAACCTTGATGAAATCCTCTATAAAGTGGGTGAAGCAGCTGAGTCCTTTGCCGTGAAATCAGCAAAGTGGACAAAAAGAACCCTAGATGAGATAATTAAACCCACTCCATCAAAAACTCCCCCAAAGTTTAGGCTCCTTAAAAAGCTAATAAAGAGAGAACTCACGGTTCATGAGCTCTTAAGCTTGAGCATTCAGCTTTCCTTTATTGCCTATCTCCTATCATCTCTCCTCCTAGTCCTCTTTGGAAATGAGCTTTACCTTGCTCTGCTTTTTGTTGTCTACTTTCTCTACCTGAGATACACCATCTTAAAAAATCGAGAATTCTTCATTGAAGTTGAACCGTACAGGTTCTTCTATTATGGGCTTACGGGGATAGGCTTCCTCTCCTTTTTGGGTTACCTCCTAATAAGAAGGGTCGCGAAGAATGTTTATTACTTCTACGCCTATCTCATAACTATTTTTGTCATTGTGCTGTCCTTCAGATACCTCTACAGATCAAAGTTCACCAGAGATTGGACCTATGGAGTGGTGGAAGAGGTTAAAGGGGAGCTTGTGAGAGTGGGTGTCCACGATGATATAAGGGCCAACGTTAAGCCGGGTACATACTGGGTGGACAGTGCTGAAAATGTTGAAGTAGGGGATGTGGTAAAAATTCTTGTAGAGGAGAGGATCTTCAGGAGCTCCCTTCCCAAAAGGGTGCTGGAGGTTCACAAAGTAAAGCCATCATCATCGGAAACATCAACGGAGCCAAAAGCCGAAAGTGAGAGCAGTAACAATAAGTAGAGAGATGTGTATGGTTCCCTTTTATATGTTTTCACAAACCCCTTTCCGTTTTTAATTACAAGGGGCTCCACTTCCTTAGAGGGCGGCTGGATAATAATTTCCCCTTCCCGAAATTCGCACTCTAAATTGAGGCCCTCACATATTCTCTCAATAAACCTACTTGCCCTTTTGTACTCCCTGATCTCTAAGCTGTAGTATATGGTGTACCCCATAAAACCACCTACTACTGAGAAAAGTAAAAAATGTAATTTTAAAAAGTTTTCTGTTTGCTGGGGTGAAATAGTTACTTCTCTTCTAGCTTTCTCAGATCAATTCTTTCTATGCTCAGCTTATCATAAACGTTATCGGAACTTATTATTCTCCCCTGGCAGTTTGCTGCGTGAAATGCATCAAAAACGTTTACCCCGTACTCTTTAATATAAATCGCGGCTTTGAGGTATTTTGTGTCCTCTATGTTGCATATCGCCATAACGCTTGAGGCAATTTTAACTGGATCAAGATCATATCGTTTGGCTAAAAGCATTAGCTCAATAAAAGTGACCTCCGATGTTGTAATCTGTCCCTTGTATTCTTTGAGTATCTTCTTTGCATTCTTTTTCAGCCAATCGTTTGGCTTTAGAAGAGCGAGAAAAAAGTCTGTATCTGCATAAATCATTGTAATTCCTCCAGAGCTTGTTTTAGTATTTCTCTCTTGAGTTCCTCAATTGATTTCTCTGGGAGGCTTTTTCCAATTTTTTCAAGTTCTTCTATCGGATTTTCGGGTTTTGGGATTATTAATATTCCTTCTGGAGTTTCTACCAAATATACCTCCCCGTGGATCCGCTTTCTCATGCTTTTTGGGATATAAACTCTGCCCTTAGAATCTATTTTTGAGATCATTTTCCCACCATGAAAAAATAAGTGGGAAAATATATAAGCTTTTTCCACAAGGCTAAAGCTCCCCACAGAGCTGGGCAAAGTTTCTGTATATGTCACTTCCCCTTTCTGTATGTGCAACCTCCGGATGGAACTGGACCCCATAAATTGGCAGTTCTCTGTGCTTCATAGCCTCAACCAGGCAGAATTCGCTCTTAGCTAAGAGCTCAAACTCTTTTGGAAGCTCTTTGACTTCGTCCATGTGGCTCTCCCAGACCTTAAGCCTTTTTGGGAGTCCCTTGAAGATTTCATTCTCCTCGAGTATCTCAATCTCAACAAGACTGTATTCTGCTTTTTCTCCTCTACCAACTTTGCCGCCGAAGTGTTTCGCTATAAGCTGGTGTCCCAAGCATATTCCAAGTATGGGCACGTTGAAGTCTTCATAGTTTTCTAAGATAGCCTTGCAGTTTCCAGTTCTTTCCAAATCTGGCCCACCTGAGAAGATAATCCCTTTGGGCTTCATTGCTTTTATCTCTTCAACCGGCGTTGTGTTTGGAATTATTTTCGCCTCAACGCCGAGGTAGTGTAGGGTTCTCCAAATCCTGTGTACGTACTGACCGTGGTTATCCATTATGAGTATCATTTCGCATCACTCAAACTCAATTGTAGCAGGGGGCTTGTTGGTTATGTCGTAGAGAACCCTTCCCACCTGAGGAATCTCGCTTGTTATTCTGAAGGCTATTCTCTGAAGTACCTCAAAGGGAACGTTCATGGCATTTGCCGTCATGCCGTCCAAACTCTCAACGACTCTAACTGCTATTGTCTCTTTGTAGGCCCTTATGTCTCCCTGCACGCCAACGGTTTTAACCCCAAGAAGCACTGCAAAAGCCTGCCATGGCTTTAAACCGGCTTTTTCAATCTCTTCCTCCACTATTGCATTAGCCTCCCTCACTATGGCTATTTTCTCCGGTGTCACTTCCCCAATAACCCTCACAGCTAATCCTGGGCCCGGAAATGGCATGCGGTTGTATATCTTTTCTGGCAGACCGAGCTCTTTTGCTACCTCCCTAACCTCGTCTTTGTAGAGCTCCCTTAGGGGTTCAATGAGCTTGAGGTTCAGCCTCTCAGGCAAGCCGCCTACATTGTGGTGGCTTTTTATCTTCCCCTGGCTTTCAATCCAGTCTGGAGCTATAGTGCCCTGAATTAAGAAATCCGCGTTAATTTTCCTCGCCACTTCCTCAAATACATCTATGAACGTTTTTCCTATGATTTTTCTCTTTTCTTCAGGGTCAGTCACGCCTTTGAGTGCCTCAAAAAACTTTTCTTGAGCATCTACATAGATTAAGTTCAAGCCGAACTCGTCCCTGAAGGTCTTTACAACGAACTCGGGTTCTCCTTTCCTCAAAAACCCTGTGTTTACAAAGACAGCGTATAGCTTATCTCCAATTGCTTTGTGGGCCAATATTGCGGCTGTCGAGCTGTCTACGCCTCCGCTTAGTGCTATTATTGCCTTTCCATCCCCAACGGTCTCTCTAATTTCATTAACCTTTTCCTCGATGAATTTCTCCCACATGAGCGTCACCTTCGACATAAAATTGTAAAATCTGATTTAAAAATTTTGCTATTTTAAACATAAAAATGTTGAAGATCACCTCTCGAAGGGGTAGTTGGGGGCTTCATTCGTTATGACTATGTCGTGCGGGTGGCTCTCTCTAACTCCCGCGTGGGTTACTATCACAAACTGCCCTTTCTCCTTAAGCTCTTCAATGTTCCTTGCTCCAACGTAGCCCATTCCGGCTTTTAGTCCTCCTATAAGCTGGTAAAGCACTTCGCTTACTCTGCCTTTGTATGGAACAACTCCTTCAACGCCTTCCGGTACGAATTTTCTCGTTTTCATGTGTCCCTTCTGGTAATACCTCTCTGCTCCTCCCTTCATCATTGCTCCCAAGCTTCCCATTCCTCTATATTGCTTGTACTTTCTTCCGTTTATTGTTACTTCCCTTCCCGGGGCCTCTTTAGTTCCCGCCAGAAGGTTCCCCAGCATAACCGCGTCTGCTCCTGCCGCTATAGCCTTGACGATGTCGCCGGAATATCTTATCCCACCGTCAGCTATTACCCTAATACCGTATTCTCCTGCCCTATCCGCGACCATCGAGATTGCCGTTATCTGCGGAACTCCAACTCCCGCTACAATTCTCGTTGTGCATATGCTTCCCGGCCCTATACCCACTTTCACGGCATCTGCAAAGGTTAAGTCGTCGACAGCCTTTGGATTGGCTATGTTTCCCACTATAAGCTCGGCATCAACTTTGGATCGTATCTCTTTCATCGCTTTTATTGCCTTGAGGTTGTGTGCGTGAGCTGTATCAACGACAATAACATCCACTCCTGCCCTGTCTAGGGCCAGTGCTCTTCTGATATCAAAAGGAGAAACTGCAGCGGCAACCCTTAACCTGCCTTCTTCGTCCCTAACTGCGTTTTTGTACTTTTTCCTTGCCAAAAGGTCGCTTATGGTTACAATCCCAACCAGTTTGCCCTCTTTATTCACTATGGGCACTCGGTCTATGTTGTTCTCTATCATGAGGCTCATTATTTCTTCTATGCTTGCCGTTTCTTTTGCCGTTATGACGTTTCTTGTCATGATGTCCCTAACCTTTTCCCCTTCCCTTGTCGTGATGTCTGTTTTTGTGATTATTCCGACCAGTTCCCCCTCTTCCACCACTGGAAGTCCATCTATGCCCTCTTTTTCCATCAAGAAAAGTGCGTAGTCGATGCTCTCTTCTGGAGAGATCGTGATGACTTCCTCAATAGTTTCTTCCCTCTTAACTTTCCTGACCATCTCTGCCTGCTCTTCTATGCTCATGTTTCTGTGGATAACCCCTAATCCTCCTTCTCTAGCTATGGCAATGGCCATTTCCCATTCCGTCACTGTGTCCATAGCTGCACTGAGGATTGGAATGTTAAGCTTTATTTTTGGAGTAATCTGCGTAGAAACGTCCACGTCCTTGGGTTCCACTTCAGTTTCCTGCGGGATCAAAAGCACATCATCAAAAGTGTATCCTTTTACAGCATTAACAAGCTTTTGTGTAAATTTCCTCATTCTTTTTCTCCTCCTCACCCTTTTTAACATGAGAATGTAACAAGCTTTTAAAGTTTACTACATAAGGGCTCTTTCTTTAAAAGTGATGGAGAAAGCTCAAGAGAAGGAGAGGGATCAGGTTAAAATTTCATCAAGCCTTTCTTCCTCAATGGCCTGTCTAATTTCCCGTGCAATTCGTCTTCCAGTACTCATTGGTTCGCTGTATTTAATCCACGTGTATGGGGATCCATTTATGAAAGGATTAGTCCCGGCTACAATTCTCGCTGAGATCTCGAAAACCACAAAATCCATATCCTCAGTTATCACTCCCTCAAGACAGAATGGCCCCCATAAACCATTCATAAGCCTCTTTGAGGCCTTTATTACATTCTCGCCGGCTTCTATAATGCCCATAAGGAGACTTTCCCTGAGCACTATTGGAATATTGCCTATGACTGTGTAACTGGGTTCTAATCCAATTTTGAGCTGCTGTTCTGCATTTATTCTGCCTATTGCGTCCGCGTTGCTTTCATATCTTTTATCAATGCTCATGAGTTCAAGTTCTCCATTGAGCTTTGAGTAGAAGAAGTGGGGATAAACTGGAACTCCTATAACGTATTCTTGTATTTGAACTTCTCTTAGGTCTTCCTTGCTCTTAACTCCCAAATTTGAGACTTTTTCCCAGAACTCCTCTGGTGTTTTTGCGATGAAATAGCCTTTGCCTCCTTTGGCTCCATGGGGTTTAACTATCACTGGCCTATCTATATCATCTGGGTCTTCGATAACTTCTGGGACTCTTATTTTTGCTTCTATGAGCCACTTTCTCTCAAGTGCTCTGTCACTTTCCCATCTGAGAACTTTTTTGTTTCCGTAATACAAAGCTCTCATGTTTTCAACTCTATCAATGCCAAGATGGGCTACAAATGAGCCAGTGGGGACTATTATTGCTTTTCTCTTAAGCAGGTCTTCTTCGGGGTATTCTTGAGGAATGAATTCGTCTGCAACAGGAAAATACTTAGTGTAAAGTGGTCTAACTCTTTCTCTTCCAAAGGCTATTGTTTTAAATCCTTCTTGCTTTGCCCCATGAAGTATTTGAAGTGCTGAGTGAGAGGCATAAGTCGCGATTCTAAACTCCATTCTATCACCAAGAAAATGTAAAAATTAACAGTTTTTAAGGTTTATCTTTACAGAAAAATGTAAAAACTAAAGGACCTTTCTTAGAAAATATTCGTGCAATCTAGTGTCTCCTGTAAGTTCGGGATGGAAAGTTAAACCAATTAAGCTGTCTTGTTCAACTCCCACAACCTCGTTCTTGTAATAACCTATAGGTCTTGCTCTCCCAAAGACTTCCACGATACGAGGGGCTCTTATGAAGACGCCCAAAAATGGATTTTCATCGAAAGTTAATCTTACAGTAGCTTCAAAGCTGTCCACTTGGCGACCATAAGCATTTCTGCTGACCTCGACATCAAGAAGCTCGAGAAACCTCTGTCCATCGATAGCTCCTTTGACATGTTTTGCTAGAAGTATCAGTCCTGCACATGTTCCCATTATTGGAAGTCCACTTTCACCAAGCTCTTTAACTTTATCAAAAAGGCCGTTCTTCATCATTAGCCTTGAAATTGTTGTGCTCTCTCCGCCGGGAATTATTATTGCATCCAAATCCCCCAGCTGCTCCGGCTTTCTTAGCCATAAGGCTTTTCCATTAATCCCTATACGCCCCATAGCCCTTCTTATAGCCTCTATGTGCTCGCTTACAGCCCCCTGAACCCCTATCACACCTACTTTCATACACCTCTCTCCTCCAGGCGAACTTCGAGCTGTTCTATGCTAAGACCTTTCATTGGCTCGCCTAAGTCTTTGCTTATCTCGACTATTACGTCTGGCTCATCGTAGTGGTTAACTGCTTCAACTATTGCCCTTGCCATTTTTTCTGGATTTGAGCTCTTGAAAATTCCGCTTCCAACGAAAACGCCATCCATACCCATTTGCATCATTAAAGCAGCATCGGCTGGTGTTGCCACACCTCCGGCGGCAAAGTTGACCACGGGCAATCTTCCCAGCCTTTTAATCTCAAGAAGGATTTTGTAAATTTCATCGACTATCTCTCTATAGGTGTATCCATCATAAACTGGCTCGTTGTTCAGGATTTTAGGCTCAAGTCCGCTTATTTCTCTCACTTCTAAAGCCAGCCTTATGTAGGGCTCGGCAAACTTCTCCGCAACTCCGTACACCTGCTCATCCGTCGTCCTCTGAAGGAGCTTTATGTTATCGTTCACCAGCCTAACGTGCCTCACGGCTTCAACGATGTTTCCAGTTCCTGCCTCACCTTTCGTTCTTATCATTGCTGCTCCTTCCCATATTCTTCTCACAGCTTCGCCTAAGTTTCTTGCGCCGCAAACAAATGGCACTTTGAATTTACGCTTATCTACGTGGAAGTACGGGTCAGCCGGTGTTAGAACCTCGCTCTCATCTATCATATCAACACCCAAAGCTTCCAAAGCGAGAGCCTCAGCATAGTGACCTATTCTGATCTTTGCCATAACGGGAATAGTAACGGCATCCATGATTTCCTCAATCTTTTTAGGATCGGCCATCCTCGCCACTCCTCCGGCTTTCCTTATATCTGCTGGAACCTTGTGGAGGGCCATGACTGCAACAGCTCCAGCTTCTTCAGCTATTCTTGCTTGTTCAGCGTTTGTAACATCCATTATAACGCCGCCTTTTGTCATTTTTGCAAATCCCCTCTTCAAGCGTTCGGTTCCCTTTTGTTCAATTACTTCAAACACCATAATCAATCACCTCAAGTTAATGCTTCCAATTAATTTAAAGTTAAAACTTGAATATAAAATTTGCGATTAAAATAGTAGGAGAGAGCAAAAACTGATGAATGTCATTTATTTCTTAAGCTTTTCAAGTATCTCGAAAGCAGCTTTTCTTCCGCTTAAGAACATTCCACCGAATATTGGTCCCATCCTCGGCGCTCCGGCAACAGCGTTAGCCGCCATTCCTGTGACGTATAAGCCGGGGTAGATTTCTTTGGTGTGCTCCACCGTTAGCTTCTCTCCCATCTCCGCCCACATCGCACTTTCGCCGGGAACCCTCTCTATTAAACCTCTCTTTTCAAGGAGTTGGGTTACCTGTGCTCCATGACCTGTAGAATCAATCACAAACTTGGCTTCAACTGTTAGCGGATCAACGTGAAGGTCCGTCATTTTAACGGGTGTCCAGTTTATGACTATTCCAGCTACGCGGTTCTCCTTAACAACTAAATCCTCGACCTCAACCATGTTGAATATCTTTGCCCCAGCTTTTATATTCTTGCTCGCTATTGTTGTTGCCACTTCGATGGCATCGGCAACATAATAGCCTTCCTCAAATTCTTCATGCCTTACTCCAAATTCCTCGAGGATTTCCTTAGCCTCTTCTTCCACAACTATCTTATTGAAGCCCATTCCTCCTCCCCATATTCCTCCCCCTATGCTCAGCTTTTTCTCAAAGATTGCCACCTTTGCGCCGCCTTTGGCAAGATAATAAGCGGCTACCATTCCCGATGGACCGGCTCCAACTATAGCAACGTCGAGGTTTAAGTGCTCTAAGAGCTCTTTGAAGTAGGTTTCAATTATCGCCCTGCTTATGGTTACATCCCTTAGCATTTCCACCACCCGAAAAATTCATAAAGCTCGACTAAAACTTAGTATTGAAACTTAAAAACCTTGTTATATATGGTGGTTAGGATGACCCAGATGGAAGAAGCCAAACGTGGGATAATAACGGAGGAAATGAACTTTATAGCCAAGCAGGAGAACATAAGTGTTGAAAAGCTTAGGAGAAACGTAGCTAAGGGTTACACTGTTATCTTTAGAAACGTCAATCACGATTGGGTTAAACCTGTTGCCGTGGGCAAAGGTGTGAGGATTAAAGTCAATGCAAACATTGGAACCTCAAGGGACATAGTGAATGTTGAAGAAGAGATAGAGAAGGCTAGAATAGTTGTGAGGTACGGGGCCGACACCATAATGGACCTCTCAACGGGTGGTGATTTGGATGAGATTAGAAGGAAAATCATGAGGGCTGTAGATGTTCCAGTTGGAACAGTCCCAATTTATCAAGCCGCTGAGGAGATGCTGGCAAAGGGTAAGGCTATCATTGAAATGAGCGAAGATGACATGTGGAATGCCGTGGAGAAGCACTTCAAGGATGGTGTTGATTACGCGACGATACATGTTGGAGTTACTAAAGAAGTTGTGGAAAAGATGAAAAGGGTTAAGAGAACTGTTGGCATGGTTTCGAGAGGAGGAACTTTCTTAGCGGCTTGGATGATTCACTGGGAGAGTGAGAACCCTTTCTATAAGGACTATGATTATCTCTTGGAACTTGCTAAGGAATACGACGTGGTCTTGAGCCTGGGCGATGGCCTGAGGCCAGGGGGACTCCCGGACGCTGGGGATGAGCTTCAAATGAGTGAGCTCTTTACCTTGGGGCGCTTGGTGAGAAGGGCAAGAGAGTTTGGAGTTCAAACTATGGTTGAGGGGCCCGGACACGTGCCAATAGACCAAATTCCAATGCAGATAAAAATAGCGAAGGTCGCAACTGATAACGCTCCATTCTACGTCCTTGGTCCCTTGGTAACGGACATTTTTCCGGGCTACGACCATATAGCTGGAGCCATTGGGGGCGCAATAGCCGCTTTGAATGGGGCGGACTTTCTCTGTTATGTCACACCGGCGGAGCACTTAGGTTTGCCTGATAGAGAACACGTGCGTCTTGGAGTAATAGCAACAAAGCTTGCTGCCCATGCTGTGAACCTAACACGCTTCGAGGAGGAGTGGAGGAGGGACTACACCATGAGCCTGGCGAGAGGTTCTCTGGACTGGGAGAAGCAATTTAAGTTTGCAGTGGACAAAGAACGCTTTGATGAGATAAGAAAAAATAGACCGACTTCTACAGAAGCCTGCTCAATGTGCGGGGAGCTGTGTGCGATACGCCTCATAAATGACATGCTTAGGAAAAAGGGTGAAGCTGATGAAGCTTATCTATAGGGGAAAGACAAAAGACGTTTATGAAGATGGCGAGTTTTTGATTTTTTACTTTAAAGACAGCATCTTGGGCTTTGGCGAAAAGGAAGATACCGGTGGAAATGAGGTAATTGGAGGAAGAAAAGGCAAAGGAAGTGTAGTTTTGAAACAAACAGAGTTTTTCTTCAAATTGTTGGAAAAGAGGGGTGTAAAAACTCACTTTGTCGAGAGGCTTGATGAAAGAAGGGCGAAGTTTTTAAAAGCCGAAAGGATACCCCTTGAGGTAATCTACCGCTACAAAGCTTATGGAAGTTTCTTAAGGCGCTACGGTGAATTAGTTAAGCCCCTCAGCGATTTAGACATTGTTGAATTTACACTAAAAAGCGATGCCTTAGGTGATCCTCTCATTTGTGAAGAGGTTACAGAAACGCTCGGCATTGCAACCAAGGAAGAGATTGAGGAGATGAAAAAAACAACAAGAAAAGTTGCTCAAATTTTGAAAGAATTTTTCAAAAGCAAAGGATTTGAGATAATCGACTTCAAGCTTGAGTTTGGGCGAAAAAACGACGAACTCTTGGTTATAGATGAGATAAGCGGTGATACTATTAGGGTGATGAAAGGGGGAAAGCTTCTAAAGCAAGAAGAGCTTTTGGGGGTGATTGAATGATCATCTCAACCATAGCCTCCCATTCGGCTTTGCAGATAATGATGGGAGCAAAGAAAGAAGGTTTCAAAACCCGTCTCTATGTTTCTCCAAAGAGGAAGAGCTTCTACTCTTCACTTCCAATAGTTGATGACCTTAGAGTCACCGCTAATATGGAAGAGATACTGAGTGATGACGGAATAATAGTCCCTCACGGCTCTTTTGTGGCTTATCTCGGTATTGATATGATAGAGAGTAGCAAAGCTAAGTTCTTTGGAAACAAGAGGTTTTTGAAGTGGGAAACAAAGTTTGAGCTTGTTGACAAGATTTTGCAAAAGGCTGATATTCCTCAAGTTGAAAGCTTTGATTTGGATGAGGTTAGAGGAGATGAGCTTTACTTCGTCAGAATTGAAGGTCCTAAAGGTGGGAGTGGACACTTCATAGCTTATGGGCACGAATTAGAGGGAAAGCTAAAAGATGTTAAGGAGAACTATAGAATTGAGCACTTTGTAGATGGTGTCTTCATTTACGTTCACTTCTTCTATTCGCCTATTTTAGAGAGGCTTGAGCTTTTCGGAGTTGATGAACGATTGGTTATAGCGGATGCAAACAAGAGAATGCCCTTCAAAGATTTGCCTTACACAATAGTTGGGAACAAATCCATAGCTTTGAGAGAATCCCTCCTGCCAGAGCTCTATGACTATGGCTTGGCTTTCGTTGAAGCAATGGAAAAGCTTGAGCCTCCCGGGGTTATAGGACCTTTTTCCTTGCATTTTGCTTATGATGGTGAGTTTAGATGCATAGGTTTTGCATCACGCATAGACGGTGGAAGTAATGCCAAGCACTGGTATTCCTCACTTTATTGGGGCGAGGAGATTATGATGGGTCAAAGGGTTGCCAAAGAGATTCGCTTAGCGTTAGATGAGAACCGCTTGGATGAGGTGATAACATGAGATACGTTGGGAGAATGGTTGGCGTTGGATTAAAAGAGGGTAAACCTTTCGCTTTCTATCGTGTTAGTTCTCGCTCTTTTCCCAATAGAACAGCAAAACTTAGGGGAGACGAAGTTGAGGTGATAAATATAACGGAGACAAACAATCCATATGTGAGCTACACAGCCGTGAAAATTTTCAAGGACTATGCAGTGGTTAGCAATGGCTCTCACACAACGTTCATTGCTCAAGCTTTGGAGTGGGAAAAGCCAAAAAAGGCCCTAATTCACATTTTGGATGCTATGGATTATGAGAGAGATACCTTGAATACGCCAAGGATTGGAGGAGTGATACAAAAGTATAAAGATAAGGCTTTTTTGGGCTTCGCTGGAAGGGATGAGCTTTGGGTGAAAAAAGTTGAGCTTGAGGAAGGAAGGGCATTTTTCACCGCTACATACAATGTTGAGGGCATTGAAACCCTGAGCTTAGACTTTGGCGATGAGGAGGAGCTGGCTGAGAGGGTTTTAAAATTAAAGTTCGCCCATCCAGTTTTGGCGGTTGGAGTCCTTGACTCTGGAGATGGGTTTAGGATAGGAATAAAAAACAAAAACTAAATGTTTTTTATTTTCTTTCTTAAATTTGCCATCTCTAAAGTAGCTAAAGCATATTCAAAACCTTTATTTGACTTTATTCCAGCTCTATCTAATCCTTGCAACCCATCATCAACGGTTATAACACCAAATATTACAGGAGTTTCGTAGGTTAAGTTTATATGGGCTACTCCTTTTGCAACTTCATTGGCAACCAAATCGAAATGATACGTTTCTCCTTTAACGACAGCTCCTAACGCTAAAATCGCATCGTATTTCTCTTTTTTTGCTAGTTCTTTTGTGATAAATGGGATTTCAAATGCTCCAGGAACCTTAAAGATGTCTAAATCTTTGACACCATGTCTCTTAAGACAGTCCAATGCTCCATCTAAAAGCTCCTTAGTCAGCAAATCATTAAATCTGCTTACAACTATACCTATTTTCAAGCCTTCGCCCTTATATTCACCTTCATAAATCATTCTTTTCCCTCCAAAAGCGATTTTAAATTATGTCCAAGCTTGAGCATCTTAACCTCTAAATAAGATCTGTTAATCTCGTTAACTTCTCCAAAAATCGGAATAACTTCAACAACCTCTATTCCAAACTCTTCCAAAGCTTTAATCTTCTTTGGATTGTTTGTCAAAAGCTTAACTTTTGAGACTCCTAAAGCTTTGAGCAGTTGGCAGGCAACACTGAAATCCCTCTCATCTTCATTAAAGCCAAGCATTTTATTCGCTTCAACCGTGTCAAATCCCCTATCCTGGAGTTCGTAGGCTTTGATTTTATTCTTTAGACCAATGCCTCTCCCTTCTTGCCTTAGATAGAGCAAAATTCCTCCTTCCTGAGCTATCATTTTTAGAGCATTTGCTAATTGGCTTCCACAGTCACACTTTAGAGAAGCTAACGTGTCACCAGTTAAACATTCTGAGTGAAGCCTAACTAACGGAATATCATAAGGTTCCTTAATTATAGCTATATGTTCCTTAAAGTCAAGCTCGTTCTCAAAGGCAACTATCTTAAAGGTTCCGTATTTGCTGGGAAGCTTTGCTTGAGCAGAAACCTTAACAAAGCTTTTCCTCCTTACAACTTCTTTAAACACCTCTCTGATTGTAACTATTGGCAAATCGTGCTTTTTAGCAAAAGCCCTTATAAATTCAAAGTTGTGAGAATTTCCCTCTTCATCTAAAAGCTCTATTATTACTGCATATCTCTTAAATCCAAGCATTTCAACAAGCTCAAGAGATGCTTCAGTGTGTCCCTTCCTTTTATTTATTCCAATCCCACCCAAAAGGTGCAGATGACCAGGATAGCGGAAGTGCTCAATATTTAATCCCTCAGCAATCTTTTTAGCAGTTAAAGCTCTCTCTTTTGCACTAATTCCCGTGAATGTTTTCGTGTAATCAACACTAATTAGAAAGTTCGTCTCGTTGTTCTTGGAAGGCAACTTGAAAAAGCCCCTTTTTAGAGCCTCCTCTTCATCCATAGTTAAACATAACATTCCCTTAGCTTGGAGCATAAAGTTTATCACTTTAGCATTTGCGAGCTCGGCAGGATAAACTAAATCAGCCTCAACTTCCCTTTCTTCGTCAATTAAAACTATAGGCTTGTCTTCAAGGATGCTCTCTTTAAGCTTTTTCAAATCCATATCTCTCACCTAGAATATTCTTCAGATACCTTGCAACAACGTCTATCTCATAATTTACCTCTTCTCCAGTCCTCAGAAACCTCAGATTGGTATTTTCCCAAGTATAGGGAATCACCTGAACCCAAAATTGATTTTTCTCAACTTTGGCGATTGTCAAGCTCACTCCATTCAGAGCTATGCTCCCTTTCTCCACTATGGCAAATCTCTCTTTAGGCATTTCAAAGGCTAGCCAGTAGGTATTTCCTCTCTTTAGAATTTTTCTTAGCTTTAGGGTTCCATCAACGTGTCCGGTAACTAAGTGTCCATCAATTCTATCGCCAAGCTTCAAAGCTCTTTCAATGTTAACAACTTTTGCTTTCGCCAAGTTTGTCCTTTTTAACGTCTCTTCACCAACGTCAAAGACTATGTAATCTCTAATATCGCTGACAGTCAAGCAAGCCCCGTTGATGGCTAAACTGTCCCCTACATTTACGTTTATTACGTTTTCAACGAACAGTTTTCCATTAGAGAATTTAGCTTTTGCAACCGTTTCAATTATCCCTGAGAACATGGCTTTACCTCCACGTAAAAGCTGTCTCCAAAGCTTTCAAACTTGAGAAACTCGACTTTAAAGGCATCACTAACCTTATCAACGTTTAAGCACTCAAAAGGAGAAATTCCTTTTCCAAAGAGCTTGTTACCGTAGAACAAATGCAGTTTATTAGCAAAGGGCAGGAACTGGCATGCTATTCTCCCTCCCTCAATTAAAACGCTGTCTATTCCTTTTTCGCCCAAAATTTTAAGAATTCTCTCTGGCTTTGTTTCTCTAATTACTTCAGCGTTTTTCCATTCTTTTTTGCTCTCAGTAAAGATTATTACTCTTCCTTTCTCAAAAGCTCTAAAATTTCCATTAGCAGTTAATCCATGCCTATCGAGGATTACTTTCACCTTCTCAGCGCATCCTTCTATTCTGCAAGTTAGTTTTGGATCGTCTTTAAGAATCGTATTAGCTCCAACCATTACTGCCATGTACTTTTTCCTGAGCTCCTGAACTTTCTCCCTTGCTTTTTCGCCAGTAATCCATTTTGAGGAGAAGCTATTTGTTGCTATAAAACCGTCTAAGGTTAAAGCAAGCTTTATGGCCACAAAGGGCGTTTTTGTGGTTATGTACTTTAGAAACACTTCGTTCAACTTTCTTGCCTCTTCTTCAAGAACACCAACTTTAACCTTAATGCCTGCTTTTTTGAGTTTTTCAACGCCTTTTCCATTAACCAATGGATTGGGGTCTCCCATTGCTATTACAACTCTTGAGAAGCCTTCCTTTATTATTCTATCAACACAGGGAGGCTGCTTACCCCAATGGGAACAGGGCTCTAAAGTGACATACATTGTTGCTCCTTCGAGGGAGTAGCCTTTGCTCTTTGCGTCTTCTATAGCGTTAACTTCTGCATGCCTATCCCCAAAACGTTTATGATAGCCCTTTCCTATGATCTTATCCTCTTTTACAATAACTGCTCCAACCATCGGATTTGGATTTGCCCTTCCCTCTCCTTTTTTGGACAGCTTCAAAGCTAACCTCATGAAGTGCTCATCGTTCATAACTCATCAATAGTCTGATTAATGTTCCAAATTTAAAAAATTTTGTTCCAAAAATGGAACATTCAAGAAATAATCAACCCTTAATAATCTCCAAGCTCACGTCAAAGTTCTTCACACTGTGCGTTAAAGCTCCGAGGCTTATAACATCGATGTCGAGCCCCGCGTACTCCTCGATGTTCTCGGGCGTTATCCCGCCGCTTACCTCAATCTTAACCTTCTCCCTGAGCCTCTCATGCTTTAAAGCCTCAAGGACATCCTCAATCTGTTCCGGTGTCATGTTGTCGAGCATTATTACGTCGGCCCCGGCTTTAGCAGCCTTCAGCGCGTCCTCCAAGGTTTCAACCTCGACCTCAACTACCTTATAAATGGAAAATGTCTTTGCCCTTCTTATTGCCTCCTCAAGCGGAACCAACGCTAAATGGTTGTCCTTTATGAGTATCGCATCGCTCAGGGAGAAGCGGTGTGGTTCTCCCCCACCGATGAGGATGGCCCTCTTGTCCATCGGCTTCAGCAGAGTTTTCCTCGTTCCGGCGACCCTGACCTTCGGGTTCACGGCTTTGATCCTCTCCACAAGCTTTCTCACTTCCGTGGCTATGCCGCTCATCCTGCCCATGATGTTTAAGGCTGTCCTCTCGACGAGCAGAATCGCCCGGGCATCACCGAGGAGCTCGATGATAACGTCGCCCTCCCTGACCTCCTCGCCGTCGCGCTTTTGGACCCCAACCTTAACGTCGAAGTGCTCGAAGAGGGCTTTAGCCTCCTCAACGCCCGCTATGACGCCGCTCTGCCTGGCTATTATAACGGCCCTTGCTTTCGTTCCCTCCGGTATGACTGCCTCGCTCGTGACGTCGCCGAAGGGCGCGTCCTCCTCAACGAAGCGCAGGAGATAGTTAACGGAAACCATATCATCACCACCTTGTTGAGTGTAAAGGTAAAGAAAATGGAAAAGTTTCCATCATACTTAACTACCCGCTCATCTCCAGCATCCTTTCTATTGCCCTCCTGGCTTTTTCAGCAATCTCTTTGGGGACCTCAATCTCGTATTTTTCATCCCTCAGGGATTCGTAGATGTGCTTGAGCGTGATTGACTTCATTCCAATGCAGAAGGCATCCTCACTCGCGGGGTAGAACTTCTTATCGGGATAGAGCTTCTGCAGGCGGTAGCACATCTCCTTCTCCGTAAAGACGACCCACTCGTCATGCTGGCAGGCATTTCTAACCATCCCACCGGTCGAGACTATTAAATCCGCCCTCGCTTGCACCTCTGGACTGCATTCGGGGTGAACCATAAGCTTTGCCTCTGGGTGCTCCTCTCTTGCACGCTCAACGTCTTCAAGGGTGAACTTCCTGTGGACGTAGCAGTGCCCGCCTTCAGGGATTGGGATGATTCTCTTTCCAGTTCGCTTTGCCACATAATACGCTAAATTGTTATCGGGCCCGAAGATTACCGTATCGGCATCGAGCTTCTCCACGATTTTTGTGGCATTTGCTGATGTAACGGTGACATCGGCGTAGGCCTTGGTCTCGGCGCTCGTGTTTACATAGAGGACAACGGGAGCGTCGGGATACCGCTTTTTGGCCTCAAGGATGTGCTCAACCTTCAGCATGTTGGCCATCGCACACGTGGCCCTCTTTGTCGGGAGAAGCACTTTCTTTGTGGGATTCAGGATTTTGGCTGTCTCGGCCATAAAGTCGACGCCCGCGAAGACTATCACGTCGGCGTCAACGTTCACCGCTTTCCTCGCCAGCTCAAGGCTGTCCCCGAGAAAGTCGGCTATGTCCTGAACTTCAGGAAGCTGGTAGTTGTGGGCTAAAATTATCGCGTTTTTCTCTTCCTTAATCTTGATAATCTCCTCAACCAGATTCATGACATATACCCCCTCGAAAAATGCTGGGTCTTTCAAATTCCTCTTTCATGAAAGGATAATCCTCCCTATAGTGAGCCCCTCTACTCTCTCTCCTTTTTAAGGCACATTCTAAAATACCTCTTGCCAGGAGCTTGATTCTCGCATCCACCTCGACACCCATTAGCTTTTTTAACCCTTTTTTAAGGCCATTCTCATTCCTTACTATTCCAGCATATTTCCAGAGAATTTCTCTAACACTATCTATATCGCCCAATTCTTGGGTAGTGTCTCTAACGTCATTGGGATGTTCGACTTTAGGATTGTCTCTCATTATCGTTCTAGCAACTTCTAAACCGCTTACCACGCATTCTAGGAGGGAATTGCTTGCCAACCTGTTTGCTCCATGGAACCCATTATCCGCTGCTTCTCCAATTGCATAGAGATTTTTGATGCTTGTTCGGTAATAGAGGTCAACTTTCAAACCTCCTATAGAATAATGGGCAATTGGAGTTACTGGAATTAGATCTTTTTCAGGGTTGATTTTCTCTTTGATCAGGAACGAATAAATCTGGGGGAACTTTTCTTTGAACCCTTTAACTCCTGTTGCGTCCAGATAAACTCTTTTTCCTCCCTGCATCTGTTTGTAGATCGCCCTCGCAACGACATCTCTTGGTTCAAGTTCATTAACAAACCTTTCTCCCTCCTCGTTGATTAGCTTAGCCCCCGCTCCCCGTACAGCTTCACTTATAAGTTTAACCTCTTTTCCGATGAAACCTGTGGGATGAAACTGTACGAACTCTAAATTACTTGTTAAGGCACTTTTCATTAGGGCGTCTCCTGTTAGAATCCCTAGGTTTAATGGGGAGCCTGCTGTAAATTTATATAATGCTGTGTATCCTCCAGTAGCCAATATTATGGCATCAAACTTTAGGAGCTCTCCATTGAGGAAAACACCATAGCATTTTTCGTCTTTTATTGCCAGCGAAGATGCAAAACCCTTTATGAAGTGGACACCGAACTCTTTAGCCCTTAAATAAAGGAGCTTTGTCACATGCTTTCCAGTTTCATTTTTGATTGTGAATACCCTTGGAAAGGAGTGTCCCCCTTCGATTTCATTGTCTTCAAAGCTTAAACCGAGAGAAAGTAAAAAATCATAAGCCTCAGTAGATTTTGAAATCACACTCCATACAGCTTCTTCGTTATTTAAATAACGTCCGGCTTTGACGGTATCTACAACGTGGGATCTGATGGAGTCTCCCTCCAGAATGGGAAAGGCTATTCCTGCCTGAGCAAGATATGAATTTGTTTCCTTTATCCCTTCTCCAATGATAACTACTTCAAAACCCTTTTTAGCCAATGAAATTGCAGCAGTTAATCCTGCTATTCCCTCTCCAATTATCCCCAGCCTTCTCATTTGATTACCCGAACAATTGTTCGGTAAGTATCTTTTAAGCCTTTTGTTGGAAATGAAGATGGTTATTTTTGTTTAAACACCTAATTCTTCAGTACAAGGTAGTTACGGGAGTTATTTTCTTATTAAATCTCGTTTTAAAATTGAAAAAATGAGTTTTCATTGTTTATATCTATCAAAAAGTGCAAAAAGGGAGAACTTACTCTCCCAGGACATTTGCAAGTGAATTGTAGATATTTTGGGCTTTACTTAGGTTTAGTTTGATTAATTCTTCTTTTCCGTTTGTGAATGTGATATCTCTCCCCGTTACTTCCCCTATCACGGCAAATTCCTTGAACAATTCTTCCACTTTTTCAAGGTTCTCCTTTTCAAAGCTCACTACGAAGCGTCCGTGACTCTCTGAAAAGAGCACTTCCAGAGGGGAGAGTTTTCCTTCTACCGGAACCTTTGTTACATCTGCTTCAAATCCTTTATTTCCAGCAATGGCCATTTCTATGAGTGCAACGGCTAGGCCGCCCCTGCTTACGTCATGAACGGCCTTCACCAACCCGAGCTCTATTGCCTTTAAAATGCTTTCAACATTTTTCTTTTCTCTCTCTAGCTCAACTCTTGGGGTTATTCCTCCTTTCAATCCCAAAACTCTGTAGAGTTCACTCCCACCAAGTTCCTTCTTTGTCACCCCTACAACGGCTATGAGGTCTCCTTCATCTTTGAAGTCCATCGTCATGAGGCTCTCAAGCCTCACTTTTCCGAGACCAGCGACAACTGGCGTTGGTTTTATAGGCCTGTTTCCTACCTCATTGTAAAAACTCACGTTCCCGCTCACGTAGGCCAGACCGAAGGCCTTTGCCCCATCGGCTAGCCCTTTAATGGTCTCTATGAAGCTCCAGTAGACTTCAGGCCTTTCTGGAGATGCAAAGTTAAGGTTGTCCACCAGCGCCAGAGGTCTGGCCCCCACGCTCGTCAGGTTCCGAACGACCTCGGCAACAGCACCCATTGCTCCGTGATATGGGTTCAGGTAGCTGTAGGACGGATTTCCATCGCTAACAAAAGCCAGTCCGTATTCATCGTTTATTTTTAGCACCGCCGCGTCCTTTCCGGGCTTTAGAACTGTCCTTCCTTGAACCTCATGATCGTACTGCTGCCATATCCACTCCTTGCTTACTATGTTCGGGCTTGATAGAACTTTGAAGAAAGCCTCTTTGAGTCCTATTTCCGGCGTCTCGACGTCTCTCTCAATGTTGTAGGGCTTTGCTTCCCATTCTATCGTTGGCACTTCTGTGAGGAGGTCTATGGGCAGGTCGGCGACCTTTTCACTATTCCAGTAGACGATATACCTAGGCTCTTCTATGATCTCACCGACAACAGTCCACTCAAGCTCATACTTCTCAAAAATCTTTGTTATCTCTTTCAGATCTTCTTTCCTAACGGCGAAGAGCATTCTTTCCTGGCTCTCGGAAATCATAACCTCCGTTGGAGTCATGTTTGGCTCTCTTTGGGGCACTCTGTCCGCGTAGATTATTGCTCCAAACCCCTTCTTTCCGGCCATCTCCGAGGAGGCACAGGTTAAACCTCCGCCGCCCAAATCTTTAAGAGCTTTGATTTTACCCCTCTTCACAGCTTCAATGGTTGCCTCGATTAAGAGTTTCTCCGTAAACGGGTCAGGAATTTGAACGGCTGAGCGGTCTTCCTCTTCCGCATTCTCGCTTAACTCTTCGCTCGCAAATGTTACGCCGTGAATTCCATCTCTTCCTGTTTTGTTGCCAACTAAAACTAGCAAAAGGCCGCTTTCCTCAACGTAGCTGTGCACCAGCTCTTCGGGTCTCATTAAACCAATACAAGCAACGTTGACAAGTGTGTAGCTGTCAAGGCTTTCATCGAACTCTGTCTCGCCACCAACTGTTGGGACGCCTATTCTATTGCCGTAATCGGCTATTCCCTTGACCACGTATTCAAACAGATAGCGGTTGCGTTCCTTCTCTAAGGGTCCAAAACGGAGTGGGTCAAGGAGAGCTATGGGTCTTGCTCCCATGCAGAGAATATCCCTCACAATCCCTCCAACGCCTGTGGCCGCTCCTCCATAGGGCTCAACAGCACTTGGATGATTGTGGCTCTCTATTCCAACAACTATCGCCGTGTTTTCATCGAATTTTACAACACCTGCATCCTCTCCCGGGCCTAAAATAACGTGCTCGTTTTCCGTGGGTAAAAGTTTGAGCCATTTTCTGCTTGATTTGTATGATGCATGCTCGCTCCACATTACTTCGAGCATCGCCTTCTCCACTTCGTTCGGCTCCTTTCCGAGCCTTTCACGGATGAGCTTCTCCTCGTGGGGGAACATCTCGACACCTCCATTATTACCAGAAAAATGTAAAAATTTGGAGCTTTTAAGGTTTATTTATACATAAAAATGTTAAAAAACTCTCTGCGAGAAGTTTCAGAAAAAGAAAAACACTCACCTTGTGGTATTGTTAAACGCTACTAGGTAGGCTCGGCACTTTTCTTGTATTTTTCCATTCTCCTGCAGGATTAAGGTGATATTGTTAATTTTGAGTGTATTGTTCGCAAATTTGTTAACGTCTATCAACGCTCTTCTCATAATTTTGAGCTGTCTCTCAGTTATGTTGTCCTCGATTATTATTGTAGCAAACTCCTCTAACATTTTCGCACAATCCAGTGTAGTGGTATTGATGTAGGGTTCGATTTCATCACCAGGCTTAAGGATAGAAGTGACAGCTCTACTGTAGTAGGAGTGCAACATTTCCACGTGAAATGAGGCTTTCATGAGGTATCCTATCAGTGTAGCTTTTGAACACTTGCTAGCGTTGAGACATGCAAGAGCCCGCTCTGAGTTCTTTCGGAGCTCGGTTGTGTGAAGCTCAATATCCATAACAATGTCTCCCTTCTCCACTTTTTCCACAGCTTTATCTACTTCTTCAGATACTCTAATTGTACATTTATGTTCCATTACTCCATAAAAGACCCCAAACAAAAGTAAAAGAGCAAGAATGGGAAGGAAATCTTCGAGATTCATTGAGACTCACCCCTTTAGTTAGTGTGGATAACCCTTAAACTGCATTGAGTCTCCACATCAGCTACATGACTGGGATTTGAAGACGAACCATAGTATATCGGTACGTTGTATAGTGCATAAAACTTTCTTGTAATGTCATATGAAGGGCCCTTATTGTATCGAATGACAATACCCTCTATTTGCAAGAACTGTCCAGGAACACCAATATTCAAATTATTGTATGCTACGGCTAGGGTATTCTTCTCTTCTCCACCTTCAATAATTATTGGGGGAAAAATTGGGCCTTGTGTTGCTTTAGTGGGTATTGGCGGAAGATTAAGTGCCCATGTTATTAAATCAGCCGCCCATTTAATGGCCCAACTAACTTCATTATATCCAAAGTTAACGATACTACCCGACACCCTGATTATTAAATCTTGTACTTCATTGGGGTTATCCTTGTAAGGTACCGTTACCTTTATATCTATTGGCCGAGAAGAAGATCCCCGAATTTCAAATGCAGTATCCCCACTAACTTCCCGATAACTTGTACCATAAGATACAATCCTTCCCTCATCTAAATTTTTAACAATTACCTTGTATTCATCTGTACTTTTTAGAATTGTTGGACCACAGAACTTAGCCTGTACTTTAATATAGTACGTTGTGGGTGAGTTTGTTGGCCATGAAGATGTTATATACACTGCTTTAGTGCTATAAGAGCATCTTTGCTGAACCCCTCCCATTAAGATAATCTCTCTGCTGGAGGCGATTTCACGAATGTTTATCTTGGGAGGTACAATTTTAAATGACCAGCTTATATCATCTATTCTCTCTTTTGGTAATTTCATTTTTAGGAGTTTTTCTACTAATTGCTTATCCTCAAAAGACAATGCTATAAGATCCTTCTTGCCAATTTCCTGCAGAAATATCCACACCGTCCCGTTCTTGTATATATTGCCCTGTAGCCCTATAATACTATTTTTTGTGTCCTTTGAGTCAAATAGAATAACATAACCGTCAAAGTACTCAGATTCAACAATCCTGATGTTTTTACTTATTCTTTTAAGCTTCAAGTCATAGAACAAAAAGCCACTCAACTTATTGCCCTGTATTCTCAAAATGGCAAATGTATTTCTAGCGTCTCTTAAGTCATCGTTCATAATTGGATTTGGATCATAAATTCCTAAAACAAACTTAGTCACTGAGATTTTTGATATAATGCTTGGTTTTGCGTATACTGAATTGCTGAACACTCCTCCAAACATTAATAAACTTAAAAGTAAAACAAATATTGCTCTACACCTCATGTTTCATCCTCCTTTTTCTTTTCACTAGAGTAGCTTAGTAATACTTCATAGTCACTTTAACATACTACTTCAGATAGTTTTTTAATATTTAAATTTTTCTATTTTGTTGTGGTATTGTTCAATTTTTCAAAAAAGTAAGACATTAAAAGGCTCTTTTTAACAAATTTACAGTTTTTAATAAAGTAAAACTTCGAAAAGTAATTAAGAAAATGAATAAAATCAAAAACTATCTTTTGGCATATTCCACCATGCTCTTGAAGAGCCTTAACCCGTCCTCGCTCCCCAGCCACTTGTCGCTCGCCCTCTCAGGATGGGGCATCATGCCAAGAACGTTTCCTTTTTCGTTGCTTATTCCAGCTATGTTCAAGAGAGAACCGTTGGGGTTTGCATCTTCCGTTGTGTTTCCTTTATCGTCGCTGTACTGGAAGGTTATTCTTATGTTATCTAAGCTCTCGGAGTAGTAATTCCCTTCAGCGTGTGCTATTGGCATTCTAATGACCTCTCCCTCTTTGTAGAATTGGGTAAAAGCAGTTTCAGTATCTCTAACTTTAAGGTAAGCCCATTTGCACAAAAATCTTGGAACCTTATTTGGCCTCAACGCTCCCGGTAAAAGAGCCGCCTCTGTCAGGATTTGAAAGCCGTTGCAAATGCCTAAAACTGGCCTGCCTTCTTTGGCGAGTTCTTTAACTTCCTCCATTACCTCTGCCCTTGCACTTATCGCCCCGGCCCTTAGATAATCGGCATAGCTGAATCCACCGGGCAAAACAACGCCATCAAAGTCTTTGAGGCTTTGCTTGTACCAGACTCTCTCCGCTTTTCCACCAGCTTTTTTAATTGCTTCAACAGTCTCAAAATCGCAGTTTGTCCCCGGAAAAACTAAAACAGCGAACTTTGGCATTTCACTCACCTAAAGGCTCGATTTGATACTCGTAAGTGTGGATAACCGGGTTTGCTAAGAGCCTTTTGCACATCTCCTCGACATCTTTCTCTGGAGCTTCGCTTTCAAAAATGAACTCGAAATATTTTGGAACCTTCAGCTCTTCAACTTTATACCCTAAGTTTTTGAGCGCCTTTCCAATAACCCTTCCCTCGGGATCGTTAAGCCCTTCTTTTAAGCGGATTACAACCTTAGCTTTCCATTTCATGAGCATCACCTTATCAAAAAAATGTAAAAATTTAGGGTTTTTAAGGTTTATTTATGCATAAAAATGTTAATTAAAACTTTTTTCACCACTCTCATAAAAAGTGATTGTAGTAAAGCCATGAAATCGCAACAATAGATCAATCTTCACTAAGATATCAATCCCGTATCTAGGACATAATATGTCATTGCCAAGAATATGACTTAAACTGTTGTGTTAAATGCCTAGACTCCCATAATTTTAAAAACTAGCCCAAAGACATGCTTTGATTTATATCCCCTAAGATACTCTTGAGTTCTCAACGAGCGTTCTATACAGGGAGCATCTTTCGTAGAGTTCCTCATGTTTGCCAGAGTCAAGGATCTTCCCCTTATTTAAAACAAATATCTTATCAGCATTTTTTAGAGCGGTTAAACGATGCGATATTATAATTAAAGTCGAGTCCTTTAAAAACTCTCGAATCTTTTCGAGGACTTGAGCTTCATTTTGAACATCAAGACTGTTTGTGGCCTCATCAAGTATCAAAACCTCCGGTTTTCTTAAAAGTGCCCTTGCCAGTGCTATTTTTTGTTTTTGTCCTTCAGAAAGAGCTTTACTAGTTATATAATCATCAAGTTCGGCAAAATCTATTCCTACAATCTTGAGAACATGAATAACTTCGTCCTCTTGATACACTTCGTCAAGCATCAAATTCTCCTTTAAAGTTCCATCAAAAATCCAGTCTTTAGATGGTAGGTAATATATCCTCTTTCTTAAAGACCTAAGACTATAAACCCGGTAATCTTTCCCATTTATTAAAATGTGGCCAGTCTCTGGCTCACGTAACCTGATTAAAGTTAATGCCAGGGTTGTTTTTCCAGAACCTATGGGTCCAACGATTCCAATTGTTTCGTTCTTTTTGAGTTCTAGAGTCACATTACTTAAAATGCCAACACTTACATTTTTACATTCAATGCTTTTGACCGATTTTAACTCATGCCCCTTATCAAGGTCTTCTTTTTCAATGTTTACTATCTCCTTATAGCGCTCTACGTAAGGGATAAGTGCATTGAGATATGTGAATGAATTAGCCAGATTAGTAAGAGGTTCATAGAATTGCGGTAAATAGTTCGTGAAAGCTACGATTGCTCCCACTGAGGCGAGTCCTTTTGTTGCCAGCCAACCACCAACAAGCAACATTATCAGTCGAGCTATACTGCTTGTGTAATAGTACGATTTCTGGAAGAATATCCTTACCCGCAGGAATCTTGTCATATTCTTTAACCACTCTGAAAGACTCATGGAGAATCTCTCTTCAAAATATTCGTACTTATCCAAACGTTTAATAAAGAAAAGATTATCAATGCTTGTTTTGGTAACAGCAACTACTTTTGACAATGATTCTCTTTCTCGTTTTGAATACTCAATGGATTTTCCTGATGCTTTCTTATAGATAGCATAGTTTATTGGGATTATTAAGACAGCTACAAGAAGCATTGTTGGAGATAATGAATATAGGGTAAACGTTGCTACTGCAATATTAATCAACTGAACACTTAATCCAGGGATTAAACCTGCTAATCCCAGACTGAGCTCTGGTAAGTCCGAAACGAATCTCGCTATTACATCTCCACTGCTTATTTTTCCTAGTTTTGCCCTATGAATAGAGAAAACCAAATCTTGAGAAAATATTTTTAAAGCTTTGATTCCCAATCTCTGGAGCATGAACTCCCCATAAAAACTTCCTAAGTAGCTTAAAAATGTGAGAACCAGCAGAGCTAATCCAATTTTTGAGATTGTTGAAAATTCCTGTAATGATACAAGAGAATCTATAAAATTCTTCATGAGCATTGCTTGGGCGTATCCGAAAATAGAAAGAATAAGGAAAAGAATTATTGTTATGACTATGTCTCCTTTTAGATTTTTTGAGACTTTTATAGATTCCTCAAGGACATCTCTTATATTTACTGACATATATTAAGCACCTTTTATTGTTCATTGAACTCTTGGTTGTTTGTATAATGTCTCAAAGAAGTATTCCAAGTTACTATAAACCTTTTGTAAGGTGTTTTCTTTGTAACTTTTGTAAACATTAAACAATACTGAATCCCAATATGCTTCTAGCATGCTTTTTGAAAACTTACTTAGTCTCAGCTTCTCGGTTTTCGTGAGCACATTTGTTAATCCACCAAATAGCTCTGAGGGACATATATCTTGAAGCCCTGCATGCCAAAAGTCATGATAATCTAGTAAAGTCGAAAATTTTTTATTAAACTCAACTGCCTTTTTAAGTTTATTTAATAGCTCAGTTTTACTGGAATTAACTGTACCTAACAAGTAATCAACTATCATGTGACATGTAAGTAACTTCCCATCAGGAAGTACTGTCACAAAATGTGAAAATGGACATGGATATAGTTTGGTTGCTCTTCTTGCTATATAACTCAATGTAATTGCCAGATTGTGGTCGTAATATTGGGGAGTTGTGCTCTTTAATTTTTCAAAAACATCACTAATATACTCCATCATTAAGTATCCCAACATGCCATGAAATGGTCGTTCCCCTGTGTTAAACTGTTCATGGTAATCACATATTTTTACAATGAGGAATGGCGATAAGGTACTCAAATAATTAGCAATTTCTTTTGGACCATATCCAAATTGTTCAGCTTCTATTGGGTACGTAACTTGAAGTTCGAATGTTAATTTTCTCTCCTTTAGCATCTCTATGCCTCTCAGAGTATCCTCAAACGAGCCTTTTCCATTAGGGTAATTTCTATTTAGATCATGAATTAGTTTAGGACCATCTATACTTACAGTAATATTGAAAATATCCTTATACTGCTCCACAAACTCTATAAAGTCTTTATTAATTTTTGTACCATTTGTTATCATTGCAAAAACTACCGGATAGTTTTGTGCTTCAGCATATTTGACTAGTCCCTTAATTATTTCAAAGTTTAATAAAGCCTCTCCTCCCCCAAAGAAATGAACTTGATTTATTCCAAGTTCTATACCAATATCAAGAGCCTTTTTAGCAGTTTCTAAGTCCATAACTTGCTTATCCGACAGTGTCTTTGTAAAATATGATCCCGAAGCAGTATAACAATACCTACATCGTAGGTTACATCTCAAATCCGACAGGAGCATTAGAATTAGTGGAGTATCAAAAGTATGTATCTCTGTGGGATTTAGTTCCTCCTCAAGTTCTCTAAGTAACTTCAATATCTCAACTTCTGGTCTATTGGTAATTTCTGATATTTTATTAATTGGATATTCAAGTTCATAAAGTTTGAATATTAAAGCATCTTCATAATTTATTTCTGAAATCGTTTGAGACCAAGGATGATACAAGATAAATGTGTCTTTATCTCTATTATCGAGAATGATATCTGCCAACTTAAATGAGGGAACATGATAAGAAAATTGAAGAGAAGAAAATAAGTTAAGTGTTTCCATCACATCACCCCTCCATCTTTTTGTTTAAATGAATCAGGATAATAGTGGATTTCTAATGGTTGGATTTGGTCCTCCACCTCCACATCTGATAGCTTCCCCAGAGCATGCCGTTATTCCAATAAATTTATTTGCCCTAATATAGGTTGTGTTTAATACTTTCAGAATCATCAAACACACCTCCTTATTAGGAATTTATGGCAATGTTATATTTTTGATAGTTGGATTTGGTCCTGTACCTCCGCATATGAGAGCTTCTCCAGAACATGCTGTTATTCCGATAAACTTATTTGCTCTAATATAGGTTGTGTTTAATATTTTTAGAACCATTCTATCCTACCCCCTGTACACATCTGTACAGCTTCAGTATGGCTTCAATAGTACTACTGAACCATCTCCTCCACACCAAATTGCCCTACCAGAACATGCTGTTATCCCAATAAATTTAGAGGCCCTTTCATAGGTGGTCTCTACTACTTTCAACATTTCACACCACCTCCTTTTTATTTTGCCTCATCGTTACATCGGCATATTATTCTAAAGACATATTTATACTTAAAACTTTCGTAAACTTGTGGGATACTGTCAGGATAACTGGGGTATCACCTCCTGAAGCCATTCAGTCACATCACCAGGCGGTCCACCAAACCGAGAATGAATTCTAACAAAATTATACCAGAATGAAAACAGAAAAACAAACCTGTG
>Ga0208154_10027_pt1 | contig 70633 bp, 71 predicted proteins | sample Wag4S2014_11_5_FD_187354 | JGI IMG/M metagenome (GOLD analysis project Ga0208154, IMG submission 187354) | Deep subsurface shale carbon reservoir microbial communities from Ohio, USA - Utica-2 Time Series 2014_11_5 (SPAdes) (version 2) ...
TTTAGATGTAGTTTATAAAAATTAAACTTACTGGATTTTTCAGAAACAATGCATTTTATTATTGAACTATAAATTTGGGTGCGATTATTCACCCTCAGAGAAACCTTCATTTTGTTCAGTTATTGATGGAGCTTTTCTGGGGGTTTTATTTTGTATAATATTTTCTTCAGGGGGACTTAATAATTAGATATTATTTCGAGTTTTATGTAATATAATAAATTTAGGCTCAAGTAGTAAGTTGAAATATCAGGGAGGTGTTGAAAATGAAAGATAAGAAAAAAGTAGCTAAGAAAAAACCTGAGAAGAAAGAAGAAAAAAAGGAAATAAAGAAGTAATTCCTTTAATAAGTCAAAACTAAACAATGTATATTTTTCCCTGTAGACTAATAGTTACAGGGTATTTTTTGTTGAACTATTTGATTGGTGAAGTTGATGAGTGTTAAAAACCTCCGCACATATCTATAAGTGCGGATAACTTTAACGGATTGAACAGTTTACATGTTTAGCTTAACTATAAATTATTATAATGTAAGGTGTAATCGAAATGAGTACACCTTGTTTAACATCGTAAAATTTAATATAGGTTTAGTCTGAACAACTATTATGAGAATCAGCTGATAGACTATTTTTTTGACTATAATCTAAACTTTTTAACGAATATGATATTTTTTATATCGATTTTTCTGAAAATGTTGCTTTTTATCACTAATAGTTGTATAATTTAATCAGTGGAGGTGATCAAATGAAGGAGAGAATGCTGCGTCTGCAGCAGGTACAACTGAATAATTTTAAAAATGTTAGGCAGGGTCAGATTGATTTCAACAGTTATAAAAGCGAAGACTTTTTTTCTGAAACATCAGATGTGCTGGGAATATACGGCCAGAATGGTTCTGGTAAAACCGCTTTTATTGAAGCTTTGTGGATACTGAAACTGGTCCTGCTTGGAGAATCTCTGCCTGGAGATATTAAAGATTATATATACCAGGGTGAGAAAGAAGCTGCTATTAATTCTGTTTTTTCTATGACTTTAGGAGAAAATAAGTATCAACTATTTTATGAAATGGTAATTGAAAGAAGAGAAAATGCTGCTCCAGTTATTATTAAGGAAGATCTATCATATAAGAAACTTGAAGAAGATGGCTGGACATATAAGAGAGGGATAATAACTCACAACCTTGATGAGAAGGAGCAGTTGTTAAGTCCCCAGAAGAATTACAATTTGCTCACTAAAAACAATAAAGATGCTAAAGTGGACCTTAAAGTAGCCAAGGAGCTTGCGAAGAAGGAACAAACCTCTTTTATTTTTTCTAGTGAGATGGATCATATTTATAAGGGTAATAAAGCCTTTAGCGAATTTGCTGATATTATAATGGAGATTAAACAGTATGCTCGAATGAACCTGTTTGTGATCAGAAATTCTCGTTCAGGTATGATCAATGCCAATCTAATTATACCTTTCTGTTTTCAGCTTAGTGATTCAGAGAGAATAGAAGGTGGAGATCTGGCAATAGCTCTGTCTGAGCCGACAACAGTTCCTGAGCGGGTCCTCTCTACTGTCAAAAATGTTATCGAGAACTTAAACATTGTCTTAAAAGAGATAATACCAGAGCTAACAATTAAAATTAAAGAGTATGGAGAAGAATTGGATGAGAACGGTGATCCAGTTATTAAAATAGAGCTGCTGGCAGAAAGAGGAGATATTAAGATTCCTTTGAGATATGAATCAGATGGTATTAAAAAGATCATATCTATCTTGAGTGCAATGATTGCTATGTATAATAAGCCTGGTATTTGTCTTGCAGTGGATGAACTTGATGCCGGTATATTTGAATACCTTTTAGGTGAAATTCTGGAGATCATTCAGGATAGAGCTAAGGGGCAGTTGGTCTTTACTTCTCATAACCTAAGACCGCTGGAGAAACTGAATAAAGAGTCACTTATTTTTACAACTACTAATCCTCAGAATCGATATATTAGATTCACCAATGTTAAGGAAACCAATAATCTAAGAAGCTTCTATTATCGTGGAATTAAGTTAGGTGGACAGGACGAGGAAGTTTATGAGAGAACAAATGAATACAAAATAGCCAGAGCTTTTAGGGCTGCTGGTAGAGTTGATGCTGATGACTAGAAAATTAATTCTATTCTTAGTAGAAGGTATAACGGAGGAAATATCTTTTGGTCTTATTTTTTCTGAGATATTTGAGGATAAAGAGATTGAATTTCAAATTGCTCGTGGAGATATAACTACCAGGAATGGAGTTAATTCTCGTAATGTGATAGAAGTAATCAATGAAGAAGTATTATCTTTTTTGGACAAAGAACATTATAATAAAGGGGATATTTTAGAAATTATTCATTTGCTGGACACTGACGGAGCATATATCAGTGAAAATTTGATCGAAAAGCATGATAAGGATAAGATTTACTATTATGGTGATAAGTTATGTACCAGACATCCTGAAAACACAAAGAAAAGAAATAATAAAAAAAGCAGCATCATGGATAGACTGAGTAGGCATTCTAAAATAAATGGTATTCCATATAACGCTTACTACTTATCCTGTAATTTAGAACATGTGCTTCACAATGATGCAAATATTGATGATAATCTAAAAGTAGAAAAAGCTGAAGAGTTTAGTGATAGCTATTTTGAAAAGAAATTTGAGTTTTTGGATTTTATTAGAACTAATAGTTTTGCTGTCGAAGGTGAATATGAAGAAACTTGGGAGTTTATTAAGCAGGGAAATAACTCCTTAAACAGATATAGCAATTTGTACCTTGTTTTTGAAAATATCTAGCATTTTTAATGGCTTATTTTTCTATTAGTAATCTCAAAAATTGAACAAAATTTCTAGTGGGACCACGTCTTAATTATGAATTTCAGATCGACGTTCGACGCCCCACCCCCTAGAGCACAATCAAATACTTAAAGACACTGAGCTGTCTGGATAGTCTCTTAACTGAGGCTGTCCCGGCAGCTCTTTTTTTATGCCTAAATTTAAGGAGGTGAGTGCAGATAGGGGAGTGGGGTCAGTCCAAAATAAGGAAGGGAGGTGAATCAGATGGCTTCTAAGACACTTGTTATCCTACTGCTTGGTGCTTTAGCCTGGCAGAGTTTGTTCAGCGGAGATATTCTGCTGGCTTTGTTCTTTATTCTCTTTGATCTTTTTCTAATTTCTGAGTAACTGCTGTTTAAGTTTAAAGTCAAAATAAAACTAAAATACGGAGGTAATAACTATGTTTAAAAATGAAAACAATGTTGAGACTGTTCTAAGATTGAGAGAAATGCTGGTAAGAGCAATGATGGCGGAGAATGATGTAATGCAGGAGCTGGTCTTAAGTAAGCTGGAAGAGCTGGATCTCAAGAGAAAAGATGAGCTCAAACATGCTGGGAAGATTATTGATTCTAAAAGTGGTGATAATGCAATTAAGAAGCTTGCTCAGACGGCTGAGAATGGCGTTAAAAAGGCAGCTGGACTGGCATCTACTGGAACCAGGAATGTTGCTAAAGTCACTGGAATGGCAGCTTCAAAGGTTGATAGAGCAGCCCTGAAAGCGATAGAGAAGTCGGTTATCGCTGCCAATTCTACCAGACTTAAATCAGAGAGTGTTTTCTCAGGGCTGAAGGATGCGTTCATGGAAGGCTGGAATAATGCTTAGGGTTAAACTCAGGGGACTGTCAGTGAGAGCTGATGGTCTCTTTTTTTATTTGGAGGTGAAAATTATGCCGGTTAATGGTGTGCCGAGTGATGAGTGGAGAATAAAGAGAGCTTTAGGACCCTATGCTGAGCAAATGGATGAGGATGAACTTGATAGAGCAGCCAGACAGTTGCAGAAAGAGGAGAAAGCATCTGCAGCCTTAAGCAGTGATGATCAGGAATTTAAGATGCCCTTTTAAATGAATACTAAAACATAAAGGAGATGAGAATAATGGTAAATATTCAGAAGTTTAGTCTAAGAATTGTTAAGGAGTCAGGTGGAAGGTATGACATTGATAAGTATGTGAGGAACCCGTTTCAGGCAAGAGATCTCTTTGTAGAAGTGGTTGAACTTGACAGGAGAGCAGAAGAAGTCTTTGCTATCGCTACCATTGATGTTAAGAACAAGGTAACAGGGGTATTTGAGGTTTCTACAGGTACATTGACTTCAAGTCTAGTTACTCCCAGAGAGGTCTTTAAACGGGCAATACTGCAGAATGCAGCGGGTATAGTTTTAGCTCACAATCATCCTTCAGGTGTGGCGGATGCAAGCAGTGATGATATCTCAATTACTAAAAAGCTGCAGAAGGCCGGTAAGATAATGGGGATCAATGTAGTGGACCATATTATTATCGGCAGCAGAGATAACTTTATCAGTATGCAGGAAGAGAATCTGATGAAAGACTGAATCAGCAAAAGTTAATAATATTTAATTAACCTGGCCGGCGCCGGGCTTTTTTTATGTCTAAAAAGCAGAGAAAGGAGGTGAATAAGATGTATGTAAAGCACTGTCCTGAGTGTGGAAGGAAGTCCTACAGCTCCTGTAAAAAGGGTGAATGGAACTGCCCCCACTGTGACCATGATCTAAGTGATGAAGAAGCTCAAAGACCAGAAGAAGACTAAATATAATTGGAGGCCTGGATTAAATCTGGGTCTCCTTAAATTAAGAGGAGGAATAAAAAATGAGTGCAAAGAGTAAAGTTGTTGATATTAACAGAAAGAAAAAAGAACTGATTACTTTTACCGAAGAGGAGTTAGAAACCCTCAGACGAACTGTTGCCGGAGATGCAAGCAGTGATGAGTTTAAGATGTTTATTTATCTGGCTAAAAACTATGGACTTGATCCTTTCAATAAGGAGATATTCTTCTGGAAAAAGGATGGTAAGCCAACAATAATGACTTCCAGGGATGGTTATCTAAAGATAGCTGATAGGCATCCCCAGTATGATGGGCTAGTTTCAGATGTAGTTAGAGAAAATGATAAGTTTAGACGAAAAGAAACAGGAATTAATCATCAATATGGGACCAACCGCGGACAGATCGTCGGTAGTTACGCTTTAGTTTATAGAAAGGACAGAAGCTATCCCGTTTATATCTTTGCTCCTTTTAAAGAATATCAGGCTGATTCTAAGGTTTGGGAGCAGTATCCTTCTGCTATGATTCTTAAAGTTGCTGAATCAATGGCTTTAAAGAGAGCTTTTAGTGTTTCTGGGCTTGTTTCCAGGGAAGAAATGGCTGTACAGCAGCAGAGTGATTATAACTTTGATGATATTCCACAGGGTAAGAAGAAAAAAGGTAAGACTCAGAAAGATGAAACTTTGAAAAAAGATCAAGTTAACTCTCTAACTGAAAGAGAGCTTGCTATCAAAGAAATAGTTGGTGATGATCCTAAGCTGAAAGAGGATCTTTATAATTACCTCAGACATGTCAAAAGAGAAAAAGGTATAGGCAGCGGCAAGAAAATATCGATCAACAGCTTGAGTAAGGATCAGTTTGAGCAGTTGAAGTCTATCTTAAATACATTTAGCAGGTTAAGTGCTCAGGAAAGGAAGGAAATCTCATGAATAAACTAACCATATCCGCTGTATTGATGGCAGTACTGCTTCTGACAGCGGCAATTTTAGCTCAGACAGGTCCAGATGATATTATTGATAGTTACAGCTGGAATGAGGTTTATGTGGTAAAGCGAGGTGATACCCTCTGGGAGATAGCAGAAGCGATTAACTCTGACCTTGACCCGCGGCTGATTGTAGCAGCCATTAAAAAGGTCAATGAGATTGAGACAATGATCAGAGTTAATCAGAAGATTGTGATTCCAGAAAAGTAGACTAAGAACGGGTTGAATCTCTCAGAAATCTTTTCTGATTCAAAACTATGATTTAATAATATCACTGGAGCGACTAATCTTCAAAAATAATCCTGCAGTCTTCATTGTGAATAAAGCTAAATCACGATGGAGGCTGCTTATATTTTAATGCAGTCTATATCCCTTTAAATGCTTGTTTTGAAGGCGTTTATCTGTTAATATACAAATAGTCAGATAAGGCAAAGATAAGCTTATATGGCTCTCTGAGATCATTTGGGAGGGATTATTCTAGTGTGCTGATGTATGTGTAAGATAATATGAATATAGTTGGTTATACCGCCCTTTTTCTACAATTTACGACAATAATAACTGCTGCAGCAATAAAGGAAAATCAAAGAATTTCTTGAAGTATAAATAGTAATAGGTAAAATATTTTCTTGCTGGTGACAATACGGTGTCAGAGTAGTGAGCTACAATAAATTAAAGGGGATGAAAAATAATGAGAAGAAAACTGGGAATAAGTCTTGCTTTAATATTTGTGTTGGTCTTCACTTTTTCGATTCAGGCTGCTGGACCAGAAGATCTATTTCTTGATTCTGATGCTGCTCAAGAGGTTATAAAGGAGCAGGCAACAGAAGACTGGGAAGATGATTTTGAAATGGTTAAATACCAGATTGATAACCAGACTGCAGCCTATAACTGGCTTATAAAAGTAGAGGATCATATTGACTTATTGAAACTGGCTAAAGAAAAATGGGACACCGATTATGAAATGATTAAGTACGAATATGAAAACCAGGTAGCTGCCTATAACTGGGTTCAATCTCAAGACGAACATCCAGAAATTATGGCTGCTGCAAAAGAAAAATGGGGTCTTGACTATGAAATGATCAAATATGAATATGAAAATCAGGTAGAAGCTTATGAGAGTATAAATTAAACTTTATAATATATTAATAAATGAGAACTTAACTATTCTAGGAGGAATTGTAAATGTCGAAGTTAACATTAGAAGAATTAGAATCACATCTCTGGGAATCAGCCAATATACTAAGAGGCAGTATTGATTCTGCAGATTATAAGAACTACATATTTGGACTATTATTTCTAAAAAGAATGAATGATGTATTTATGGAGAACAGAGAGCACATTATTGAAGAATATGGTGAGGAAGTAGTTGATGATCCAGACTTTTACACTGAGTCAAAGGTGTTTATTCCTGAAAGAGCCCGCTGGTCTGCTATTAAAGAACAGACTGAAGATATTGGAGCAGCTATCAATAAAGCTTTTGTAGTTTTAGAACAGGAAAACTCTGTTTTAGAAGGAGTGCTGACAACTGTTGATTTTAATGATAAGGATAGACTACCTGACAGTGTATTAGAAAAGTTAATCCAGCATTATACTGATTTAAAATTAGGTAATGAAAACTTAGAAGATGCTGATCTTCTGGGTAGAGCTTATGAGTACTTAATCAGACAGTTTGCTGATGATGCCGGTAAAAAAGGTGGAGAGTTCTATACTCCTCGTGAGGTGGTTCAGCTTTTAGTAAGAATTTTAGATCCTCAGTCTGGAGATCGAGTCTATGACCCGGCCTGCGGCTCTGGCGGGATGCTTATTTATTCAGCAGAACATATTAGAAAAGAAGATCAGGATAGAATGGAGAACATTTCTCTTTTCGGACAGGAAAGAAACTTAAATACCTGGTCTATTGCTAAGATGAATATGTTCTTACATGATCTCTATGATGCTCAGATTAAAAGAGGAGATACATTTACAGAGCCACTATTTTTAGAAGATGGTGGTAAGCTGCAGCAGTTTGATAGAGTAATAGCCAATCCTATGTGGAATCAGAGCTATGCTAAGGGTGATATTAAAGAGTCTCAGGCATATAATAGGTTCAATTATGGTTTTCCACCTAAAAACTCTGCTGACTGGGCCTGGGTTCAGCATATGTTAGCAAGCGCCAATCGTGACGGTAAAGTTGGGGTAGTCTTAGATAATGGAGTGCTTTTCCGCAGCCGTTCTGAAGGTAAGATCAGAAAGAAAGTTTTAAAAGAAGATTTAATTGAAGCTGTGATTGCGCTGCCATCTAATTTATTCTATAATACCTCTTCACCTGGCTGTATCTTAATGCTGAATAAGAATAAGCCCGCCGAAAGAAAAGATAAGGTTATCTTTATTTATGGTGAGGAAGATTATGAAGAAGGAAGCAGCCAGAACTTTTTAAGAGAAAAAGATTTAGAAAAGATATTAGATGCCTATCACAACTTTGAAGACATAGAGAAATACTGTAGAGTGGCTGATATGGAAGAAATAGAGAGAAATGATTTCAACTTAAATGTCCCTCGTTATGTTGATACAACAGAAGAGGAAGAACCGGTGGATGTAGAAGAAGTATTAACTGAGCTTGATCAGCTGGAAAAAGAAAGAGATGAGATAGAATCAGAGATGATGAGCTATCTTAAGGAGCTTGGTTATAATGGTTAAAGAAGGGTATAAAAAAACAAAGTATGGTTTAATACCTGATAGTTGGGATTTTTTACAACTAAAAGATATAGCTAAAGTTAATATGGGATCTTCACCACCTTCAAGTACATATAACGAAGATGGAGATGGATTACCTTTTTTCCAAGGTAATGCTGAATTTGGATCTCTTTATCCTGAAGAGAATCAATGGTGTACAGACCCTCAAAAAGTTGCAGATAAAGATAATATTTTAATTAGTGTAAGAGCTCCTGTTGGTGATATTAATATTGCACCATATAAATGTTGTATTGGTCGTGGACTAGCTGCTATTGAAGGTGAAGAAACAAGTAATAAATTTATTTATTATTATCTTAAACAGTTTAACCCGAAACTTCAAAGTTATTCACAGGGAAGCACTTTTTCTTCCATAAACAAAAAAGTATTAGAAACTTTCTTTGTTAATTACCCTCCTCTACCTGAACAGAAAAAAATAGCATCAATCCTATCATCAGTAGATAAGTCAATAGAAAAAACGGATGAGGTAATAGAAGAGACAAAAGAACTAAAAAAAGGATTAATGCAGGAATTGCTTACTAAAGGAATTGGTCATAGTGAGTTTAAGGAAGTAAATATTAATGGTAAAACAATGAGTTTACCTGTTAATTGGGATGTTAAGATGCTAAAAAATGTTACTCAAATAAATAAAAATAATATTTCAACAAGTACTCCAGAAGATTATGAAATTGAATATATAGATATATCTAGTATAAATAACATTGGTAAAATTAAAGAAACTACATTTTATAATTATGGTAATGCTCCAAGTCGAGCCAAAAGATTAGTGAATATTGACGATGTTATAGTTTCTACAGTAAGACCGTATTTAAAGTCTTTTTCAATAATTAACGAAGACAAAGAAAATCTAGTTTGCTCTACAGGATTTGCTGTATTAACACCAAAATCTAATATGGAAACAGAATATATTTATTATTTTGTTTGGAGTAATCATTTTGTTAACTATATGAGGCGTTTAATGAGGGGAACAAGTTATCCAGCAGTTAATAAAAATGATGTTGCTAATACTTTTATACCAGTTCCCCCACTAAAAGAACAGAAGAAAATAGCATCAATCCTATCATCAATGGATGCTAAGATAAAGAAGGAAGAAGAATACAAAGCTAAACTGGAGCGACTTAAAAAAGGACTTATGCAGAAACTATTAACAGGAGAAATTCGAGTAAATACAGAGATGGAGGTTTAGAAAATGACTGGGAATTGGGATGAATATCAGCAATCAGAAAAACCTGCTTTAGATTTATTTAAAACTTTAGGCTATAAAGTCTATGATCAGCTGGATAAAGATTTTTTAGAGCTACCTGCAAGAGAATCAGAACACCAGGTAATTTTAATTGAGGAGCTTAAGAGTGCACTCAAAAGAATCAATCCCTGGATCAATGAAAATAACTTAAATAAGGCAGTTAATGAGATCAGGCCTGCTCGCCTTAAAGCTAATTCCTTGATGGCAGCTAATGAGATGATTTATGATAAGCTAATTAATCACATAAGTTTGCAGCAGGATATAGGTCATGGGAAGAAAAACCAGACTGTTAAGTACATAGATTATGAGAATCTAGATAATAACTCTTTTATAGCAATCAACCAATTTCGAGTCAAAGGTAAAGAAACTATTAAACCTGACATAACTTTATTTGTTAATGGTTTACCTCTGGCTGTAATAGAATGCAAAAATAATACAACCTGTAATGAACCAGAAGAAGAAGCAATAAATCAGCTGAGAAGATATCAAAATATAAGAAGTGATGATATTGAGGAAGGTGCAGAAGAACTATTTTACCCCAATCAACTGCTAGTTGCAGCCTGGGGTGATTCAGCATTTTCAGCTACTGTAGGTGCTCCAGCACAGGCCTATAAAGGCTGGAAGGATCCTTATCCCTATAATAAAGACTCTTTAAAAGAGTTGTTAGGTAAAGAGCCGACAGGACAGGATATACTTCTTTTTGCACTGTTTAAGAAGAATAGATTTTTAGATATTATCAGGAACTTTACTGTTTTTGAAGATAAGGGGAATGCTAAAGTTAAAATGGCCTGCCGCTATCAGCAGTACAGAGCTGTGCAGAAAGCAGTAGAAAGAATAAAAAATGCTGAGAGTTTAGAGGACAGGAACGGAACTGTCTGGCATACTCAGGGCTCAGGTAAGTCTTTAACCATGCTCTTTTTAGCACTTAAATTAAGAAGGATGAAGGATATTGGCAACCCTACAATGCTGATTGTAACAGATAGGGTTGATCTTGATGAACAAATCAGTGGTACTTTTAAAAAGTGTGGCTTTCCTAATCCAGAAAGAGCAGCCAGTGTAAAAGACTTAAAAGACCTATTATCTTCTGAAGCGGGCAGAACTATTATGACTACTATCCATAAGTTTCAGGAATATGAAGAAGAAAAATATCCTATTTTAACAGAAAGAGAGAATGTATTTGTCATGGCTGATGAGGCTCACAGAACTCAGTTTAAAGATTTAGCCTCTAATATGAGAAGAGCTCTACCAAATGCAGCTTATATTGGTTTTACAGGAACACCAATCGATAAAGAATCAAGAAGCACCTTAAGGACCTTTGGTGGTTATATTGATACCTATACTATAGAAGAATCAGTTGCTGATAATGCTACTTTGCCGATTAAATATGAGAGCAGACTGGCTGAGTTACATGTAGAGGATAGAACTTTAGATGAAGTCTTTGATCAAACCTTCCACAGATATTCAGATGAAGAGAAACAGAAGATAAAAGAAAAATATGCTACTGAAAATGACATAGCTGAAGCAAGTTCCAGGATTAAAACAATTGCTCTGGATATTATTAAACATTATGCGGAAAAGATTGCCCCTTTTAAGGCTCAAATAGTGGCCGTAAGCAGACAGGCAGCAGTTAGGTATAAAGAGGCGATTGATGATTTAGATGGTCCAGAAGCGGCTGTATTAATCTCTGGCGGGCACAATGATGAGGGCTTGCTTAAAAAATACAGTGTTGATAATGATCAGAAATCTAGAATAGTTGAGAGGTTTAAAAATCCTCACTCTTCACTTAAAATAATCATCGTTTGTGATATGCTTCTGACTGGTTTTGATGCTCCAGTGGAGCAGGTTATGTATTTGGATAAATCTCTAAAAGAACATAATTTGCTGCAGGCTATAGCCCGAGTTAACAGAGTTTATCCTGAGAAGAATTATGGTCTGGTAGTAGATTATTATGGAGTCTTTGATAACCTTAAAAAGGCACTGGCTATCTTTAACCCTTCCGATGTAGAAAACGCTGTAACTCCAATTGAAGATGAGAAGCCAAGACTGGAAGCCAATCACAGAGAGGTAATGAAGTACTTCAAAAATATAGATATGGATGACTTAGAGGCCTGTATTGAGCAATTTGAAGACGAAGAAAAAAGGAATGACTTCAAAAATGACTTTAAGGACTTTGCTAAGAGTATGGATATCATCATGCCTCACCCAATTGCTGATCCTTACAGGGGTGATTTATATAAGCTAAGTAAAATTCATATAGCCGTTAGAAATAGGTATCGTGATGACAGTATTGATATAAAAGGTGTGGGAGAAAAGGTTAAAAAGCTAATTGATGATCATATCAGAGCAAGCAGTGTCAGAGTTTTACATGATCCAGTATCTATACTTGATGAGAAAGAGTTTGAAGAAACTCTAGATGACTTAAAATCTGATAAGGCTAAAGCCAGTGAGATGGAGCATGCAATAAAGAAAGAAATAAATGTTCAGATGGATGAAAACCCTGTCTATTATAAAAAACTAAGTGAGCGACTGGAAGAGATCATCGAAAAGCGTAAAAACAATCAGATGAGTCTTTTAGAACAGATTGGTGAGATGAAGGATATTATTAATGATATGAGAACAGTCCAGTCTAAAGCAGAAAAACTGGGGTTAAACAAGAAAGAGTTTGCCCTCTATGAGCTTCTTTTAAATGAGAGAGAAAAAGAAGAAAAGGGCAAAGTTGCAGAAGAACCTGGTGAATATACTACAGGTGAAGGTAGTGATGAGCCATATATAAATAAAACTGTCAAGGAAGTTACTCAGAATATCTTTTATGACTTAAGTGAGTTCACTAAGATTGATCTCTGGCGGCAGAAGACTGAAGTGCTGCAGAAAATGCGAAAAACAACCAAGGTTCATTTGATCAAATATGATGAGTTCAAGCAGAAATATGAGAGTTTAACTAACAAGATAATTAAGCTCTCTCAGAATATATTTATGTTTTAATCGGAGGTTAGAATGCAGCAAATCAAACTGGGAAATACACTAATAAATTATGAAATAATACGCACTAATCGTAAAACAATGGGGATCATTGTTGATCATGAGAGGAATTTAATAGTTAGATCTCCAAAAAATACAGCAGAAGCTAAAATAGAAGAAGTACTAAAGAAAAAAACTAACTGGATCCTTTCCAAATTAAAGGAAATGGATAAGATTAAGCCGGCACCAAAAGAAAAAGAATTTATGACCGGGGAGAAACTTCCTTATTTAGGTCGAAGATATAGGTTGGAGGTTAATCCGGCAGAAATTTCAAATGTGGAAGTAAAGCTCTACCAGGGTAAATTCATTATTGACTATCCAGTGGAGCTTACAGATAAGAAAGAAAAGCGACGAGAAGAGATTCGGACCCGTTTAATTGAATGGTATCGTGAACATGCTAAAGAAAAGATTAATGAGCGAGTGGATAAGTATAAGGTTAAGCTTGATGTTGAACCAAACAATGTGGTTGTGAAAAAACAGAAGAAGCGCTGGGGCAGCTGCAGCAGTAAAAACAACCTTAATTTTAACTGGAAGATCATTATGGCACCAATGTCCATAGTGGATTATTTGGTAGTACATGAGCTTACTCACCTAATACATGACAATCATTCTAGAGATTTCTGGGCAACAGTAGCGTCTATAATTCCTGATATTAGAGAGAAGAAGGAGTGGTTAAAGGTTAACGGTAGAAGGTTGTATTTTTAATTATAAATGTGGGGGTGTTTATAATTTGTGATCAAGAAATGGAGATTCAAATTCCTGCGGATAATGATGGGTTTATTTTACTACAATGTTCACTTTGTGGTGAGTTCTTTAAATTAACTGTTGATGATATAGAATCAGATGACTTAATCGAAATCTGGTGTCCTACTTGTGGATTAAAAAGTGAAGACTATTTAACTGAAGATGTTATTGAACTAGCTTTGAAAAAAGTAGAGAATGCTTCAATGGATATGTTATTTAAAGAAATGAAAAAGTGGGAACGCAAATTTAATGGAAACGGAATGGAATTTAAAGCTGGTAAGAAGCCTAAAAAGAAGAAAGAAGATCCAATTATTTCAGTAATCCAAGCATTAGAGATAAAAAAATATGAGTGTTGTAAAAGAGAAGCTAAAATTAAACCTATTTTAAAATTAATCGGTAGTTATTGTCCGTTTTGTGGGGTGAATTATTATGGAAATAAATAAAAAAGAATTAAGAAAAATGAGCAGATCATTTAGAACTATTGCCAATAGGACAATAAATGCTCATTTTGAAGAAGCAGATTCTATATTAAGAATGTTTGTTGACTTCATTGATAATAATAATCTTATTCTAGAATATATAGAAAATATTGAAGTTGAACATAAAGAAGTAGGAGAAGAAATTGAATCAGTTCTATCTAGTTATGGAAGGAAAAGTTTAGATACAGGCTCCTCTATTGAAGAGGAGATAGTTTATACATATGATATATTAAAGTACATGGTTGAAAATAAGATTAGTATTAATTCACTATCATACGGCCATTCCAATAGCTTTCAAGAAATGACGAAATCATTTGGGCATAGGGTGATCCTCCCTTTTGTAAATCATATAGAGTCTTACCTAACAGAGATTTCAATAGATATGGGATTTGATGAAGAAACTAAATATGTAATAACGGTTAATGGAGGCCAGATGAACATGGCTAAAGATAAAGCAGTCATTAACGCAACTCAGAAAAACGGTATTGATGTACAGGAACTAGATGAGTTAGTTAGTAGTATTAAATCTTCTTTAAACGATGAAATTGGATTGGAAGAAAAACAAATTATTAATGATAATATTGAGGTTTTGCAGGAAGAATTAAAACAAGACAACCCTAAGAAAGGGTTTATAAGAACCGCTATTAGTGGTTTGCAGGGCGTTTTTCCGAAAATAACAGATTCTGCAAACTTAATGGCATCTCTTACAAGTATTATACAATTTGCAATGTCAGTATTATAATTTAAAAAATGGAGTGAATGGTAAAATGAATATCTTCACCGCCTTGAGCCAAGGTAAAGGAAGCTTAAATGAGAATAACATGAGTGCCATGCTTTCGTTTCTCATTAACCCCTATCAGGAACATGGATTAAAAGATACTTTTTTAAAAGAATTCCTTAAGCTTTTAGATGAACTTACTGCAAAAGAACTATTTGAAAATAACAGTAACCTGCTGAAAAATAAAAATAGCCTTGAAGTAGAAGTTACTCTTGAGTCTCCATATAATTACAAAGGACAAAAACGATATTTGGATATTGAGATTCAGATTTATGATGATGTGTTTGATCCAGTAACAGCTGAATATGAAACTAAAGAAATTCTAAAAATAGCTGTTGAAAACAAGATAAAGCCTTCTTCTGCTCAAAATGATCAGTTTAAACAGGAGTATAAGGCTATTAGATCAAAAATTAATAGAACTGAAGATAAGGAAACAAAAGTTTTAATGGTTTTTCTAACCCCTTCTGGTGATTTTAACTCACTTAAAAAAGAGTTTGATAATTTAATAATTGATCAGGAATCAAATGATGATAAGGTTTGGTTAAAGTGGGATGCGGCGGATGATTCAGGTACACTTGCAGGATTATTAAAGTCATTACTTAAGAGTGAAGCCAACTTTGAGATTGATCCTATTTCAGATTATGTTAGAAACACCCTTAAAGCCTTTATTCGACATATTATTGAGACAAATATTAAATTTACTTCTCCAGAGCGAGTAGCTGATGATTTGGGTGATATTAAAGAGTCTGTAACTGTAGAGCTAAGAGATGGAAAATATAGAATTGAAAAGTATGAGAGCAGCTCAATTAAGGTCTATAATCTAAATGAACAGGAATATGAAGTAGCAAAACCATTATTAAGAAAGATAATAAAGGATAAAGATTTAGATGTCAGTCTATATTTTGACTCAGGGAATAAAAGAAATACTAGATCACTGGGGAGAAAAGTAATAAAAGCACTGAAAGTAAAGGGATAACCGCAGTAGTTCATAATTTGAGGAGGTTTTTATGAAAGATTTGGTACCACTTGTAGGAACTATTTCTTCTATAATAGGAACAATTGCTGCAATTATTGCTGCTTATTATTCATTCAAATCCAGGCCTAGAAAAGTTAAGGATTTAAGGGTTAAAGTTGAAGAAATTACCTCTTTGGATGATGAAGATAGGTGGGATGTCAGTTTTGCTTTTTGTAATGGAGAAGAAAGTTTGATTGCTAAGAATGGAATAGTAGTTGTGGAAACAGAGGATATTGGTCTTATTAAAGTTAATCCGGGTCAAGATGCATCAGGAATATTCAGTACTCCAACTGTTGTTTTTGATAATAATTCTTTTAATTATTCTTTTAAAAGTCTCAAACCAGAAACAAAACGAATTGTGTCAATAAAATTGGAGGCAAAGCCAGGTGATTACCTCTTGCAGTGGAGGGCAAATGGAGAAAATATTAAAAAGATTAATGATGAAGTAGAATTAAAACTAAGAAACGATTAGATGATTAATTCACCACAATAGTTAATAAATCTTGAGGAGGTTAATAATGATAAGTCCCTTTTCAATAAGGCATCAAGAAGTAATATATAATAAAAAGCTTAAGGTCTCTTTTCCTAAACGCCTTAACAAAAGAATATGGATGATTTTAGAAAGGCTAGATTCTAGTTGGCTAGAATCTACAGAAACGGGTGCAACTTATTATGAGAACACTTTAAGCAAAACGGTAGAGTTGATTAAAGAAGTTTATGGTAAAGACAATTTGATCACCAATGTTAAAGAAAATAAAACAGAACTTCAACAATTTATAGAAACCACTTATCCTTCAAAGGTATTAGATGTAGTAGAAATATATTATTATGTAATGAATCAAGCAGATATAGATTTATTCCGTAAAAAAGCGGAAGTGACTAAAACTGTTAATAAAGCATTTGAAGATGAGCGAATTTCGTGGAGATTAAGTGAAGGGAAATTTTATCAGATAGATTATGATTTTTTTATTAGAGATGTTACCGAAAAAACATATAGTATATTAAAAGAGAAAGGATTTGAGGGGGCTTGTGATGAATATACCCAAGCAAAAAAAGATTTTAAGGAACATAATTATAAAAGTTCTATTTTGAATTCTTGTAAAAGTATGGAGAGCATATTAAAAACAATTTTAGATATTGATGAAGGTAATGCTAATTATTTGTTGAGCAAACTAAAAGACTCAAGATTTATTGAAGACTTAGCAGAGGAGTATAGAGGTGGATTTACTAGTCAAGTTTTAATGGCTGTTCCTTTTTTAAGAAATAAGTTAGGGGGACATGGTCAAGGAAATGATAGAATTTCTGTTTCAGTTGAATATGCAGAATTAGCACTAAATCTATCTAGTAGCATTATTCTTTTTTTATTACAGAAGTATTCTTTAGAAGAACATAAAGAAGATAACTTTGAAGATGAAACTTTAGATGATTGTGATGGAGATTTTGATGAGGAATTTAATGAAGAAGATTTTGACGTACCTTTTTGATAAATAGCTGGTACAGTTTTTAATAATCTTCAATTCACCACAATAGTTAATAAGGTGAGTTGACATTTGTGGTCTTTATTGCTGTTATAGCAACCTTAGCGGCGGTGAAGGCCCAATATTTTGCTTATGAACTCACTTCAATAGATGTCTATTCTGTGTTAAATGAGCTTTTATGTATCTTAAACAAATTAGAAAGGGGATTAAACTAATGAAAAAAGTTGAGCCGATCAGAGACAAGGAATTGATTGAGGAGATTAAACGCTTATTGTTGATGGATAATTACAGGAATTATCTACTTTTTGTGCTCGGAATTAATACTGGCCTTAGAATTGGAGACATGCTGCAACTAAAAGTTTCTGATGTAAGGAATAAGACACATATCCAGATCAAAGAACAGAAGACTCAAAAGTCAAAGAAGTTCTTTATTAATGGTGTTTTGCGAGATGCTTTAGATCAATACATTAAAAACATGGCTGATCATGAGTACCTCTTTCAGAGTAGGAACGGGACCAACAAACCGATAACTAGAAGTCAGGCATATAGAGTGCTAAGTTCTGTAGGTAAAGAAGTTGGTCTGGAATCCATTGGCTGCCATTCTACCCGTAAAACCTTCGGTTACCACCATTATCAGCAGTACAAAGATGTAGCAATGCTGCAGAAACTTTTTAACCATTCTGCTCCGAGTATTACTCTAGATTATATAGGGGTAAATCAGGATTTGATGGATGAATCAATGAAAGACTTCGAACTGTAAGTTAGAAAAGCGATAGTGCTCTAAGCTCTTATGTAGAAAGGGCTGAGGAGGGTTGAGAATAGCAGTTTGGAGCCTTGTGTTTATGCTGGGTATTCTTTATGTAGAACGGTTAGAAACAGCTTTAAATAGCCTTTGTGTGCTCCCAGTAGTATATTGGTTGTTAAGCTTTTTTTCTACTGCAGATATGTGCTATAATAGAGTTAGTAATACGCATCTGAGTATAATAAGTCCAGTAGGAGGATAATGACATGCCTAGAAAAATGGAGATAGAATATCCTGACACTTTGCCTGATTTACTTCAAGAAAGTCCTGAAGAATTTGAACGAGAAGCTAAATTGGCAATGGCGGTCAAACTATTTGAACTTAAACGAATATCTTCGGGTATGGCTGCAGAAATGGTTGGGATGGATCGAGCCGCATTTCTGTTAGAGTTGCACAGATATGGTGTAGAAATGATAAACATGGATCCAGAAGAATTAGCTTCTGATGTTGAGAATGCCTAAAACTCATTAATTCCTTCATTACTGGCAAATTTCTTGAAGGAGGTGATTATAGTGGGGAAGAAGGAAAAGAAATCTGATTGTCGTTTCATCTTAAAAAAGAAGAAAAAAATTAGTGAAATGAAACAAGTTAGTATTTATGTAACTCAGGATCAAGATGATAAAGCTAATGAACTAAGTGAGAGATCTGGTCAAAGTAAATCATACATTTATAGAGAAGCATTTTATGAATATTATGATCGTGTTGAAGTAAGAGATTAATTTTTTAAGATACATCATCTTATGGTATAAGTTTGGGTAGCATATCGATTACAATATTATCGATTCCTATAAAGATAATAAGATGAATCAGCATGATGATAAGATTTATAAATTATATTTGAGACAAAATATTAAAATTAGGAGCTGATAACCGTGACAAAGCAATTTGAAGTCGGCGCAAGTTACCAGGCAAAGAATTATAGAGACAGTGGCTATAACTTTCCTAAAGGAGAGTATCACCTTAAAATTATCCAGGAAGGATTTCCTGAAAAGCCAGTTAATGATGAAGAAGAACTAGTCATTGCTGAAGAACAGTGGCTGGAAGGCTTAGAGGGAACTGATCAATACAAGACTGATCTGGAAGGTAATTGGTACTATTTTGAGTTTCCTTTAAATGATGAGGGTGTAGAATGCATGTGGATACCTGAATCAGTGGTATTTGATGTATTTGAATAAAAGTTAAGTATAGCAAGAAATGGACCTTTTCTTTCTCTGGGCGGCTGGACCACTTTTATATAAGTTTTAGACATAGATCTCCCTGTGATTATGACCTGGCATTTAAAGTCCTGCGGCGCGCATCCAGGTGTTATCTAATAGGGAGTAAGAGTAAAATATTTAGTTGTCAATGTTCAAGCAGGAGAGACCCTATGCTGCAACAGTAGCCGGCATATATTCCTGATCATTGTAGAAAAGTTCATGCTTGGCCTGATAGTATATATCTTTGGTTATAATGTCACTATTAAGTTTCTCTGCTATTTCTAGAATCTTATCCAGTAACTGGCCTGCTCTTTGTTCTATCATTGAGTAGAGATTAGAATCTTCCATAACTCTTCTTTTTATGTTGGAGCTTTTTGAATACTCTCCCTTACCTTCGATTAACCCACTTTCCCAGTCTACCCCAACAGAATTACTAAACACATATTGGTCCACCTGTCGTTGTAATTCAGGAGTAATTACCTCCAGTGGCTGTTTTAGTAAGTTATTACTTCTCAAAAGTATTTTTCTATTTTTAGTTCTAGAATCTTTTCTAGTTTCACTAATTTCTTCGCAGAGATAATTTGACAACTTAGTCGCTTTTGCCTTTAAATTATCTTTTTTACTGATGTGTAGGCCAGGTCTACTAATCGAATTAAGAGAGCTAATATGAGCTATTCCGTGACCCCACTTATCCTGAAGTTTAGATTGCTCCAGGTACTTTAGATTAGACAGCATGTGAAAGTGTGGTCTACCATTTTCCTGGAATTCTAACACTGCTATGTATTTGAAGTCACCTTCATAGGCTTCTGATAAATTCTTCAGATTCTCAATGAATTTACTGAAAGCAGAGTAGGCATTTTCAATATTATACGGAGACTTACCAGACAGAAGAGAGTTGATTCTTGAAGCAAGTTCTCTTTTAATAGCTTGATTACGAGCACTGACACTTTTGAATGTTTTTTCATCCTTTACAAAAGATTCTTCTATTTTGGAAATCATAGATGAAGCCTGCTTGATTAAGATGTTTATAATTTTTTTACGTAGATAATTTTCTTCCTCACTGTTATTTAAGTATCTTCTATCTTTCTCCTTTTTATACTTCAGGTTGGTCTTACCTTTAAGAAGCTGCAATTCACTTTCACTCAACTGATCAGCAAGGTAGAGTTCATTTTTATCTTTATCGCTTCTTTTTGAAGAAAAGAGGTTGTAGAAGTCTACATCTCCCATAGTTACTGTGGTAAAAGTATTCATGTCTTCAATATTAGCAATGGTCAATTTCCAGGTCTTCTTTTTCAGTTGATTGATATTAGAAGCTATTCTTTCTTCTGGAGTTGGAGTATAGGTACTTTTACTTCTTGATGGTTTGTTATCATTTGTCTTAGACTTCCATTTATTTTCCTTTTCTCCGCCCCTGTATATTTCATCTTCATAACTTATTTCATCGAGAATATTACCGTATAGATCTAGCTTTCTCGAGTACCATACTCCTTTAATATCCCTTTCGATAGAGTTTAATGTTGCTACATTTCTGCCTTCCGCCTTATCCTCATTCTTTTTCATGGTAGTTCTGAGATTTTGAGCTGTCACTGTCATTGTTATTACCTCCGTTATTGTTTTCCTGTTTCTTTCTGCTCTGGAATATATCTTCTTTAAGCAAACTAAGTATTTGAATGTTACTGAGTTTAGATTTCTTTAACTTTAAGATTTCGTCTACTTTCACTGTTTTAGAAGCCTCCTTAATCCGATCACAGGATTTCGTAAGTACTTAAGTAGTTATTTAAAAGAACTTAACAGCAGGTCTTTTTTTATGGCTGAAGGCAGAGAACCTTGCTTGGGATCCTCTACCTTCATCCCCCCATTTTAAAAAGTGCTTCTATATATATAATACCGATTAAAAGGCCGTTTTTGACAGTGAAATTCAAATTTTGATAATAAAATTACTCAAGCTCACTAAAAGAGCATATGTTCATTTAGAATGAAAGTTAAAATATTAGTAAATAAAAAAAGACCCAGGCCCGTTAAGACCTGGATCTGTTGGAGGATTTTCAGATTATTACTTCACTATTCTGAGTGTGATAATTTCGGGGGAGAGGAGACTCTTCTTTCTCCCCCTACTATTATAATTAAACGATTACCTGTTCTTCCAAATCTAGATTTTCTTCAGATCCGTAAAACCAGGCAAGGAACTCTGCCCTTGAGACTGTCCATTTACCTCCCATCTTTCTTGCAGGAATTTCTCCTGCTTCCAGCATCATATAAATTTTAGAATCAGATAGGGGTAAAAGCTCTTTTAAGTCGCTCACACCTAAAGAAAAAGGTATCTGCTCAAAGTCAAAGTTGATCTGTTCTTTTACTGCATTCTTAAAATAAATTATCAGATCTGTTTTAGTATCTTTCATCTTAAATCCTCCTAAAATATTAGTGTGTGCAAATATTGAACAACAATCAATTGCTGCTTATTTGCTTTATTACAATAATATTATAGCATGAAGCCTTCTTTTTGTAAAGTATAATCCTAAAATAATTAAAAAAGTGTTTGTAATAATCCCGAAAATGTGTTACAATCTATTTAGAGGTGAGAGAAAGTGAAAAAAGATAAAGTGAAATTAATGAATTTAGTAAGTAGAGCAATTGGTGATAAATCAGTCACGAAGTTTGCTAAAGAAGCAGACATACACAGATCTTATTTATCTAAACTCAAAAACGGGTCGCTTGAGTTTGATCCTAAGCCAGATATTTTAGAAAAAATAGCCGAGAATAATGATAAAGTTCGTTATATTGAATTAATGGTAGCCGCAGGTTATCTGGATGAGAAGTATCTTTTAGTTATGGATAAGGATGACGAGGGGCAATATGAGGAAAAAAAAGACACTCAAGGAGCAAAAGGGTTACTTTCAACTTATCTTGAGCAGGTAGAAAAGAAGAACCCTAGAGAAATGGTTACAAGTTACAATTATAATAATGAAGCTTTTTGGGATGAGAAGCAAGAATGTGTTAAAGAAGACTATTTCACTTTTCCAGAAGGGTATGTTACAGATTCCTCTTATGCTTTAAAGATGACAGATAATAAATTTAAGGATTGGGGAATTGTCAGAGGTGATTACATTCTAATTAGACCCATGAATGATGAGCCTGAGAATGGCTCTACAATATTAGTGATTATCAGAAAAGGTGGTGATTGCAACAGAACAATAAAAAGATACTACATTATTAATAAAGATAAGGTGAGGCTAGAACCAGATTTTGAGAACTATGGTGAAATTGATAAGACAGAAATTGAAGTTAAAGGATTAGTAGTTTTTGTAGGAAGACAATATATAAAATAATAGGAGGAATTAATATGGGAAGCTTTAAAAAGTTAAAGTCAGGAAACTGGCAAGCACAAGTTTATATTGGGAAGGACCCAGAGACAGGAAAGACAATGAGAGAGTATAAGACATTTACCCGTAAGAGAGATGCAAAAAAATGGGCTAGAAAAATGGAATTGCAGGCTGATCAGGGAGTTGTAGTACAGACGGACATGACAGTAAAGGATTTGTTACTGAAGTGGTTTGAGGAGTACGCGGTTGTTCAGACAGAAAAGACTACTCATGATAGATATGAGATCATACTTAAAACTCACCTGATTCCTGCCCTCGGACATATTAAGTTAAAAGAACTGAGTCCGGCTCACATTCGAGTATATTTGCAGAAGAAGCGGAAAGACGGGAGAAAAGACGGTAAAGAAGGCGGGTTATCAGAAGCAACTCTATTAAAGCACTATAAGAAGCTGAAGCAGGCTTTGAGCTTTGCAGTCAGAAACAGATATATTGCAGCTAACCCGGCTGATCCTGTTGAAGCACCAAAAATTGATCGGAGAAGGAATAATACCATTGTTGCTTTAACAAAAGAAGAAATAAGTAAACTGTTAGATGTTGCTAAAGAGGATGATCCGCTATTACATGATTTTATCTATCTTGCAGTCCATACAGGGATGAGAAAAAGTGAGCTTTTAGGCCTGGAATGGGATAATGTTGACTTTGAGAATAAGAAGATTCGGGTGAGACAGGCTCTGGTAGGTGAAAAGGGTAATGGCTCTGTTCTAAGAGAAAGTACTAAAACGGCAAATAGTAACAGGAATATCGATATTACTGACGAAATAGTAGAAGTACTGAAGAAAAGAAAAGAGAAACAAAAGGAGTTCAAAGAATTCCTGGGAGATAATTATCACGATGAGTATAATCTGGTGTTCTGTAAAGAAGATGGTGAAAAATATTATCCAGACAGATATAATGTTAGATATGCTGAATTAAGAGATAAAGCTGGATTAGATAAAGAAAAAACACTCCATACACTTCGCCATACACATGCTTCGATTCTGCTGCAGCTAAATGAACATCCTAAGATTGTTCAGGAGAGATTGGGTCATGCCTCAATCACTCAGACAATGGATACTTATTCTCATTTAATTCCGACTTTACAGGCTGAAGCTGCTGAAAAAGCTTCTAAATTTCTGGATGCTTGATTGAGGTGGATAGAAAGTACTGCGGTGAAATCACGGTGGGAAGCTTAATGAGAATAGATACTGAAAAAGAAAAACTGCTATAATCGCTGTTATAGCAGGAATGATATATGGTGCCCCCGGTAAGAGTCGAACCTACGCTCAAGGCTTCGGAGGCCTTTGCTCTATCCACTGAGCTACGGGGGCATTACCTAAATTATTTTAACAGAATGAGACTTTAATGTCAATAAGCTGAGCTGTTTAAAATTTTTAATTTAAAATAAAAGAATAATATTAATAATTTAACAGCAGCTTATTTTTTTTATGATATAATTATCTCTGGAAGATAAAAAATCCAGAAGGAGATTAAATTATGATAATAATTGTGATAAATAATGGCTGAACATCATCATGACCATTCAGATGTCTCAAATATTAAAACGGCTTTTTTCTTAAATCTATCCTTTACCATTATTGAGATTATTGGTGGCTTTTTAACTAACAGTATGGCTATTTTATCTGATGCCCTGCATGATTTAGGAGATTCACTTTCTTTAGCAATGTCCTGGTATTTAGAAAATTATTCTCAAAAAGGAGCAGATAAAGAATTCAGTTATGGCTATGCTCGTTTTTCGCTCTTAGGAGCCTTAATCAATAGTATAGTTTTAATCTTAGGATCTATCTTTATCTTAACAAAGGTTATTCCCAGAATCTTTGCTCCTCAGGCTTTACGTCCAGAAGGGATGTTGTACCTGGCCATTTTAGGGATAATAGTTAATGGGATTGCTGTTTTTAAATTAAGAGGTGGGGGCTCTTTAAATAAAGATGTTGTCAGCTGGCATCTTTTAGAAGATGTTTTAGGCTGGGTTGCAGTACTAATAGTAAGTATTGTTTTAATTTACAAAGATCTTCCAATCTTAGATCCACTGCTTTCATTAGCAATTAACATCTACATTTTATATAATGTAATTTCTAAGTTGAAAAAAATCTTAAATGTTTTTTTACAGAGAGTTCCACCTGGAATTGAGATCGGAGCACTGCAGCAGAAAATAGCAGCAGAGACCCAGGCGCTTGCAGCTCATCATACCCATATCTGGACCTTAGATGGAGAAAAGAATTTTCTCAGTACCCATGTAATTATTCCAGATCAATTTTCAAAAGAAGAAATAATGGAGCTTAAATCGAAAATTAAAGAATTACTGGCCGCAGAAAAAATAGATCATGTAACAGTAGAAATAGAATATCAAAATGAGGAATGTGAAAATGAAAATTGTAAGGCCTAGATAGGTCAAAATTTTAGTAGGAGGTTAATACAGTGCAGAAGAAAAAGACTCTCAGAGAAAAACTCAATTCAAAGCTGCTGGAAAAATCAGATATTCCGGTAATTGTTTTTTTAACAGTTGTTTTTAGTCTATTTTTTGTCTGGAGAATGCGGAAATACAGCCCGGATCTTTCTTTAAATCTTTTTTCGGAATTAGTCGGGGTAGCCTTTACTCTCTTTATCATCGATACCCTCCTGGTTAGATCAAAAAATAAATTATGGGAGATTGTTCATGTCGATATTGACTATTTAATTAGCCGCAATATTAATCGTCTGCGGGATGGAATTGCTACCAGAGCCTTTAGCTTTGAAGCAGATGTTGATTTTAGCAGCCAGGATCATGATCAGAATGCGAAAATTTTAAGTACAAAAAGAGCAGAGTTTTTAAATGAGCTGGAAAATTTATCAGAAGAAGAAGTGTTAAGCCGTTTAAATATAGAAGTATTTTTTACTGAAGATAATTATGATTATTTTGATGAAAAAGCTGAAGATATCTGGGAAGTCATAAACATGAAATATTCTGAATATTTGGCTCCAGAGCTTGTTTCTCAGTTAATTGATCTCCATACCTCCCTTAAAGATCTCGGAAGTTCCATCAGGCAGTATGAAAAGAGTGAATTTTTAAAAACACACCGAGAATATTATCAAAATGCTGGTAAACAATCAGCAGCAGCTCATTTAATTGATCTAATTGAAATACTAAATGATTTAAAAGAAGCAGGTTATTCTGAGCTGGCCAGGGATTAAATTTCTTGACACAAATCTTTTAATATGGTAAAGTGATTAAAAATAGAATATTGTCTTATCAAGAGTGGTGGAGGGATCTGGCCCTGCGAAACCCGGCAACCAGCAGTTATATACTGCCCGGTGCTAAATCCAGCAGGTTGAGCCTGAAAGATAAGTAGTTGTGTACTCCACTTCTACTCAGGAAGTGGATTTTTGTTTTTATGATATTTTTCAACAACAAGTAGTGAGTAAAGAAAGCAATTATTAGCAGGAGCTATAACTAAATAATTTAAATAGCAGTAGAGCAGCTCGAGGAGGATAAAAATGAAGATTAAAAATATTTTTGAGGAAAAAGAAGTAGTATTTTCGCTGGAAGTTTTCCCGCCCAGACCTGATGTACCAATCGAAAATATTTACCAAACCCTAGAAGAATTAAAGGATATTGACCCGGATTATATCAGTGTCACCTATGGAGCTGGTGGAGGGGTTAGAAAAAATAGAACCTGTGAGCTTTCTTCAATCATCAAAGAAAAATATGATGTAGAAGCTCTAGCCCATTTAACCTGTATCAATTCTGACCAGGAGACATTAAATAAAATTCTGGCCCGTCTGGAGAGTAAAAGCATAGAAAATATTCTGGCTTTAAGAGGAGATAAACAGGTAGATGGTGAGGCTATTGGTGATTATAATTATGCCTATCAGTTGGTTGAACATATAAATAAAAATAATGACTTTGGAGTAGCTGCTGCCTGTTATCCGGAAGGACATTTAGAAACAGATAGTTTAGAACAGGATCTTGAATATTTAAAACAAAAGGTAGATTTTGGAGTTGATTATTTAATTTCACAGATGTTCTTTGATAACTCACTTTTTTATAAATTTCGCAATAAAGCAGAAAAAAAAGGAATAAATGTTCCCATTGAAGCAGGAATTATGCCGGTTATCAACAAAAAGCAGGTAGGGAGAATTATAGAATTATCTGATGCATATTTTCCCGAAAAATTCCAGAAGATTTTAGATAAATATGAAGATAATCCGGAGGCTTTACGAGATGCGGGGATTGCCTATGCAGTTGAGCAGATAGTTGACTTGATTTCCAGTGAAGTTGATGGAATCCACCTTTATACAATGAACAACCCCTATGTTGCCCGTAGAATTAAAGAGGCAGTTGGATCTTTGATTACTCATATAAATGGAAAAAAGGCTGATTAAAATGGAATTAGAAATTGAAAGAACCGAAGTTTTAAGGTATTTACAGACTTCAAAAGATTTAAAAGATGATAATATTAATCGTTTAATTAAAGAAGCGACAGCTGAAATTAAGGATTTGATTAATTTTCGTTATCTTTACCGTAAGTTCCCGATTAAACTAAATGAGGATGGAGTAAAGGTCAGGGGTACAACTCTGACTTTGAAAGGGAAAAGTATTAAAAAACATCTGAGTAATTCCAAAGAAATATATATAATGGCTGCTACCCTGGGAGCACAAGTCGATAAAAAAATTTCCTATTATGAAAAAGTTTCAGTTACAAAATCGATGATCTTTGATGCCTGTGCCACCACGGCTATTGAAGCGGGCTGTGATCAGGTTGAAAAAGAGATCAAAGAAAAAGTACTGGCAGCAGGAAATGAAGCTATAACTTTTCGCTACAGTCCGGGTTATGGAGACCTTGGAATTGATATTCAAAAAGAAATTTTAAGAATTTTAAATGCACCAAAAAAAATTGGTTTAACTGCTTCCAAATATAATATGTTACATCCGACTAAATCAGTAACAGCAATAATTGGAGTTATTGCAGAAAAGGGAGAAGAAGAGCAGCAGAGTCAAGAAAATTTAAATTCAGTTAGAAAAGATGATAATTTAGAAGAGAGAGATCTTGAATTTGAGTCAAGACACTGTCAAAACTGTCTTCTATACGAAGACTGTGAGCTGAGAAGAAAGGGGATTTACTGTGGAGCTAAAGGATAGACTGGGAAAAGAAGTTATTTTATTTGATGGAGCCATGGGAACAGTACTGCAGCAGCGGGGTTTAAAAGCTGGAGATGTGCCAGAAAAATTAAATATAGAAAAAAGTAAGGAAATTGTTGAGATCCATAAAAGCTATTTGAAGGCTGGAGCTGAAATTTTAACTACCAATACCTTTGGGGCCAATGCCTTAAAAATGGAAGAAATAGATTATTCTGTGGAAGAAGTTATTTCAGCTGCAGTAGAAAATGCCCGCAGAGCTGTTGTAGAATCAGGAATCGAGGCAGCTGTAGCCTTAGATATGGGTCCTTTAGGAGAACTATTAGAACCAATGGGCAGTCTGACCTTTGATGAGGCTTACAATCTTTATCAGCAGCAGGTACTGGTCGGAGTTGAAGCCGGAGCTGATCTAATACATATAGAAACAATAGCTGATCTTTATGAAGCCCGGGCGGCTGTCCTGGCAGCTAAAGAAAATTCAAATCTGCCCGTATTTTGTACCCTGACTTTTGAAGAAGACGGTAGAACTTTTACCGGTGGCAGTATCCGCTCCATGATTTCTGTACTGGAAGGACTGGGAGTAGATGGAATTGGACTCAACTGCTCTCTGGGACCGGAAAAATTGGAACCTCTGGTTGAAGAGGTGCTTCAATATTCTAAACTTCCGGTTATTCTGCAGGCAAATGCTGGTTTGCCAGTAATGGAGAATGGAGAAACAGTATTTAAGATCTCTCCAGCGGAATATTTTAAACCGTTAGCCCGACTTTACGAAAAAGGACTGGCGGTTATTGGAGGTTGCTGTGGTACTAATGAAGAATTTATATCTTTAATAGCAGAGAATTTAAAAAACAAAAAAGTCAAAGAGCGAGAAGTTATAAAAGAAAGTCTTGTCTGTTCTCCCTCTCAGTCTGTCGATCTGGCTGGAGTTAATGTGGTTGGAGAAAGAATTAATCCAACCGGTAAAGCTGCCTTTAAAGATGCCTTAAGAAATGGTGATTTAGACTATATTCTTAAGGTTGCTGTAGAAGAAGTAGATGCAGGGGCAAATATTTTAGATGTTAACATTGGTTTACCTGATATCGATGAAAAGGAAATAATGGTTAGATTAATTAAAGAGCTGCAGGGTATCTTAGATGTTCCTTTACAGATTGATTCCAGTGACCCGGAGGTAATAGAAGCGGCCTTAAGATATTATAACGGGACAGCAATTGTCAATTCAGTTAACGGAGAGGCTGAAGTGCTGGAGAAAACTCTGCCGGCGGTCAAAAAATATGGAGCAGCTGTTATTGGTCTGACCATGGATGATAATGGGATACCGGATACTGCTGCAGGTCGTTTTGCAGTTGCTGAAAGAATTGTTAATAAAGCAGCTGAATTTGGAATTAGCAGAGATAAGATTATTATTGACTGTCTGACTTTAACAGCATCCGCCCAGCAGGAAGGTGTTAAGGAAACTCTCAAAGCTTTAAATATGGTCAAAGAAAAACTTGGTGTTAAAACAACTCTCGGAGTCTCTAATGTTTCGTTTGGCTTACCGGCTCGACCTGTTTTGAATAGGACTTTTTTATCAATGGCCCTTTACCAGGGCTTAAATTTGCCAATTATTGATCCAAATGATAATGAAATGATGGCGGATGTTAAAGCAGCTGCAGTTTTAAATAATATTGATCAGGGGGCCGCTGACTATATTGAGTATATGGCTGAAACAGAAAATAAAAGTGGCTCTGCTAACTCTGCTAACTCTGCTAAAGAAATAAAAAACGAGAGTGAAGAAAAAGATCTGCAGTCGGTAATTATTAAGGGACTAAAGAGTGAAGCTGCTCGATTAACTGAGGCAGTATTAAAAGAAAAGAAAGCTATAGAAGTAGTAAATGAGTATTTAATTCCTGCTCTTGATATCGTTGGAGAACGCTATGAAAAAGGAGAAATATTTTTACCACAGTTGGTTCAATCTGCAGAAACTGTAAAAGAAGCTTTTGCCGTTTTAAAAGCAGAGATGGCCCGGACAGGTGGTAGAGATATTTCTAAAGGAAAAATTATAATGGCAACAGTAAAAGGTGATGTCCATGATATTGGTAAAAACATTGTCAAAACTGTTTTAGAAAATTATGGATATCAGATAATCGATTTAGGTAAAAATGTTAATATTAAAGAAATAGTTAGTACAGTAAAGGTAAATAAAATAAAACTTTTAGGTTTAAGTGCTCTAATGACAACAACAGTAAAAAATATGGAAAAAACAATTAAAAAAGTACGTGAAATATGTCCAGAGACGAAAATTATGGTAGGTGGGGCAGTATTGACAGCAGATTATGCAGATATGATCGAAGCTGATTTTTATGCCAGAGATGCAAAAGAGGCAGCAGAAATTGCCAAACAGATTTTTGAATAATAAATTTAAAAAATGGAAACTCATCTAAAATGTAATTTTTAAATAAATCAAAAAGAAAAAGCAGGCTGTAGAATTATAAAAAATCTCAGCCTGCTGCTTATATTTATTTGATTTTTTCAATGGTTTCTTGTTCTGCAGCAAGGTCAACATACTGTAGAGCATGCTGTTTTAATTCAATTATTTTCTCTTTAGTAATGCTGCGTACCACCTTAGCCGGTATGCCCAAAACCAGACTTGCGGGCGGGATGACTGTGTTTTCCGGAACTACAGCACCTGCTCCTACAATTGATCCTTTTCCAATTTCAGCTCCACTTAAAATAGTAGCATTCATTCCAATGAGTGAATTATTTCCAATTTTGCAGGCATGGATCACTGCATTATGGCCAATTGTTACATAATCTCCAATCTCAACACCTAAATTGTTTTCAACATGAACAGTAGAGTTTTCCTGGATATTAGAATACTTTCCAATTTTAATTTTTTTAATATCTCCTCTAAGAACAGTATTATACCAAATACTGCTGTGTTCAGCTATTTCTACATCTCCAATTATGTGACTACCTGGAGCAATAAAAGTGTTTTCTGCAATTTTAGGACTTTTCTTTTTAAATTTATATAACATTTTAAAACCTCCATATTTTTTATTTATTACTATACAAGTTCTATTTAAAGATTAAAACTCCTTTTTTTAATAGTTATTTAACTTGCAAGCACTGATAAAATAATTTATAATTAAAGGTGTATGAAATTAGAGGTGAAAAATATGTCAAAAAAAAGAATGGCTATTTTTGGAGGGACTTTTGATCCTCCCCATCAAGGACATTTTATTTTAGCTGAGCAGATTAAAAATTATTTTGGGTTATCTAAGATCATATTTATGCCTGCTGGTAAGCCACCACATAAAAAAGATAGGGATATTTCACCAAATAAAGATAGATTAACAATGCTGAAATTTGCTGTAGATAATAATCAAGGATTTTCTTTATCAGACTGGGAAATGAAAAATGATGGATATTCTTATACTGCAAAAACTTTAGCAGAGTTTGTACCTCAAATTAATGCTGATCAGGTCTTTTTTATTATAGGTGCAGATTCTTTAGCAGAAATTTTTGGCTGGAAAGATTCGGAATACTTATTAACTAAAGCTAAATTTATAGTATTTAGTCGACCTGGTTATAATTTAAATGAGATTATAAATGACCAGAAGTATGAAGATTATTTAGAAAATATATTTACATATCAGAGTTTAAATATAGAAATTTCTTCTTCTTTTATTAGAGATGAAATTAAAAAAGGAAAATCTATTCGTTATTTAACATTAGATAAAATTAGAGAGTACATTGAAAAAAATAATCTTTACAGGTGATTAAATGTCATTAGTTAATAAAGATTTATTAGAAAAACTTGATTTAAAAAAAATTAAAAATATTTTAGGAAAAGAAAGGTATCAACATACCAGATATGTTTTAAAATCAGCAGTTAAATTAGCTGAAAAATTAAATCTTAATCAGGATAAGGTTAAAATCGCTGCCTTATTGCATGATATTGCAAAATCTAAAACTGATAAAGAGTTAAAGCTGCTCTTAAAGGATTCTCAGTGGAATGTTGATGAATTAGAAGCTGCTATAACTCCAATACTTCATGCTCCAGCTGGGGCTGTAATTGCCAAAAATGAGTTTGGGATAGAAGATCAAGAAATATTAGAAGCAATACGTTTTCATACTCTGGGCCACCCTAAAATGGGAAAAATAGCTCAGGTCATTTATGCTGCCGACTTTATTTCAGAAGATAGGCAGTTTCCTATTTTAAACACGATTAGAAAAGAAATTGAAAGAGATTTTGAATTAGGATTATATTTAATAACCAATAATATTATTAAATATCAGCTTGAACAGGATAATTTTATTCATCCTTATTCAAATGATTTACGAAATAAACTATTAAAGAGAAGTGATTAATAAATGTTAGAAAAACTAACTGACTGGAAATATATTGCTTTAATTATATTTTTGGTCATTATTGGTGTTATCATGGCATTTTTATGGAATGATGAACTAACAAAAATTTCTTCAGAAGGACCATTTGCAGAAAATAAAGTAAATATACTTGCAGTTGGGTATGATTCAAATATCAATGGCGCCTCCAGAGCAGATACAATTATTTTGATAAGTTTAGATGTCGACAGCAAAGAGGCGGGGTTGATTTTTCTGCCAAGAGATACTTATATTAACTCAAGCAAAAGAAATTTTACTAAATTAAATTCAGCTCATGTATATGGTGGAATAGAATTAACACAAAAAACAATAGAAGAAATGCTGAAAATTGATATAGATTATTATTTAGAAACAGATTTTAAAGGTTTTGAAAAAATAATTGATCGATTAGGTGGAGTGAATGTTAATGTCTCTCGTCATTTAAACTATGTTGATAAAGCTGGTGGTCTGTATATTAATATCCCTGCAGGTCAGCAAAATTTAAATGGAAAAAAAGCTCTTCAGTATGTTAGATACCGTGATGAAAGAGGAGATATTGGAAGAATTGAGCGTCAACAAAAATTTGTAGATGCTGTTTTTGCTAAAGTTCTTTCACCTGCTATTTTGACTAAAATACCTGGTATCATTAAAGAGGTTAACGATACTATTAATACTAATATTCCAATCCAGGATATTACTCCATTTATTAATATGGCAAAAGAAATTGATTTAAGTCAAATAGAAACTAAGATGCTTCCAGGGGAACCAAAATATATTAATGGAATTAGTTATTGGGTTCCAGATTTAAAAGAAGCCAATATAATGGTAGAAAATTTGGTGAGAAATAAATCATATATTAAAAACAAAGATTATCAGTTAACTGTACTAAATGGGGTAGGAGATTCGGGAGCTGCTTCAAATACAGCCAAGTTATTAGAAAAGTATGGTTTTAAAATTGATGAAATTGGTAATGCAGATAATTATAATTACGAATATTCGATTATAGAATACTATAGTAAAGATGATGAAGAAACAGCTTCTCAAATTGCTGAGTTATTAAGTGGGGAGATTGAATATGTTGAAGATTCTGGAGAACATATAAATAAAAATATTAAAGTTATAGTTGGTTCAGGCTACAAAAAGTCTGTATAAGGAGGAATAAATAAATGTCAGATTTAAGTATTAAAGATATTGCATTAATGGCAGCTGACGCAGCTGATGATAAAAAAGCAGAAGATATAGAAATTTTAAATGTTCAGGGTTTAACGGTGATTGCAGATTATTTTGTGCTCTGCAGTGGTAATTCTGATCAGCAGGTTAGAGCTATAGCCAGAGCTGTTGATGAAAAATTATCCGAAAAAGAAATTGAACCTAAAAAGATGGCGGGTATGAATGATGCCAAATGGATTTTAATTGACTATGCTGATGTAATTGTTCATGTTTTCCAGAAAAGAGAAAGAGAATATTATGATCTGGAAAGATTATGGTCAGATGCTGAAAAAATTCTACGAACAGATGAAAAAGAAGAGTAATATAAGTAATAGAGCAGAATTTAGAAATAAATAATATATAAATTTTAATCAAATGAGGAGAGTGAAGATCTTTGCAAGATTATTATCCGTTTCAAGAAGTAGAGAAAAAGTGGCTTAAAAATTGGGAAGACTTAAATTTACATAAAACCGGAGATGATCCCGATAAAGAAAATTATTATGTTTTAGAAATGTTTCCATATCCTTCAGGTAATTTGCATATGGGGCATGTGAGAGTTTATTCTATTGGTGATGTTATAGCTCGTTATAAAAGAATGAAGGGCTATAATGTTCTTCATCCAATGGGATGGGATGCTTTTGGTTTGCCTGCAGAAAATGCAGCGATCAAACATGGTAATATTCATCCTAAGGAATGGACCTGGGATAATATTGCCCATATGAAAGAACAGATGAAGGCAATGGGTTTGAGTTATGATTGGGACCGCGAAGTAACAACAGCAGCTGAAGACTATTATAAGTGGACTCAATGGTTTTTTACCCAGATGTTTAATGATGATTTAGCCTACAGAAAAGAATCTACAGTTAACTGGTGTCCAAGCTGTGAGACAGTACTTGCTAATGAGCAGGTAGTTAATGAAGCTTGTGAACGCTGTGGCACTGAAGTTGATAAACGTGATTTAGAACAGTGGTTCTTAAAAATAACTGATTATGCAGAGAGACTCTTAGATGACCATGAGCTTTTAGAAGGCTGGCCTGAAAAAGTAAAAACTATGCAGAAAAACTGGATTGGCCGTAGTGAAGGTACAAGAGTTACTTTTGAAATATCAAAACTTGATAAAGAATTAGAAGTCTTTACAACCCGTCCAGATACATTATTTGGTGCAACGTATATGGTTTTGGCTCCTGAGCATCCATATGTTTCTGAATTAACCGCTGGAACTGAAAAAGAAAAAGACGTTAAAGAATTTGTCAAAAAAGTTAAAAAACAAAAGGAACAGGAAAGAACTTCAGCCGAAACAGAGAAATTAGGTATTTTTACCGGTGCTTATGCAGAAAATCCTGTTAATGGCGAAGAAATTCCTGTTTATATAGCAAATTATGTGTTGATGGGATATGGTACTGGTGCAATTATGGCCGTTCCTGCTCATGACCAGCGTGACTTCGATTTTGCCCGCAAGTATGACATAGAAATTAGAGCTGTAATTCAGCCTGATGACCAGAAAGAAGAACTTGTCGGGTCAGAAATGGAAACAGCTTATGCTGGGGATGGTCACTTAATCAACTCCGGTAAATATAATGGTTTAAATGTTGAAGAAGCCTTTGATAAAATGGCAGAAGACTTCTCAGCTAAAGGATTTTTAAAGGTTGAAACTAATTATAGACTGCGTGATTGGTTAATTTCCCGTCAGCGCTACTGGGGAGCACCTATTCCAATTGTTTATTGTGATGACTGTGGAGCTGTAGCAGTTCCAGAAGAAGATTTACCGGTTGAACTACCCCATGATGTAAAATTTTCTCCAACTGGAGAGTCACCACTGAAAAAGGTAGATGCTTTTGTTAATACTACCTGCCCTGAATGTGGTGGACCTGGTAAACGAGAAACAGATACTATGGATACCTTTGTTGATTCTTCTTGGTATTTTATGCGCTATGCAGATCCTAAAAATGATGAGCTTCCTTTTGCCAAGGAAAATGTTGATGAATGGTTCCCGGTTGATCAGTATATTGGTGGAATTGAGCATGCTATTCTTCATTTATTATATGCCCGCTTCTTTACCAAAGTTGTACACGATATGGGTCTGACTGACTATGTCGAACCATTTACAAACTGGCTGGCCCAGGGAATGGTGCTCAAAGATGGTGCCAAGATGTCAAAATCTAAGGGAAATGTTGTTGATCCTAAAGATATATTAGCTGAATATGGTGCAGATACAGCCCGTTTATTTATTCTCTTTGCTTCACCACCGGAAAAAGACTTAGAGTGGAGTGACAAAGGGGTTGAAGGTGCAGACCGTTTTTTAAATCGTGTCTGGCGCTTTGTAACTGAAAATCTTGTGTTAATTAAAGATGCTGATTCTGACTTAGACTCAGAAAACTTTACTGAAGCTGAAAAATCACTATACCGAACAATGCATGCAGCTATTAAAAAGGTAACAGAAGATGTGGAAGACAGATTAAACTTCAACACAGCAATCAGTGCAATTATGGAATTAACAAACGAAGTTTATTCTTACTTAAATGATCGCAATGTTGAAGATACTAATGCCCCTCTAATTAGAGAAGTGGCCGAAAATATTGTATTATTATTAGCCCCATTTGCTCCTTTTATTACCGAAGAACTCTGGGAATATTTGGGCCATCAAAAAAATGTACATGCAGCTGAATGGCCGAAATATTTAGAAGAAGCACTTAAAAAAGATGAAATCACAATTGTAATCCAGGTTAATGGTAAGGTAAGAGATAAAATTAATATTGCTGCAGACGCCTCCGAAGAAGAAGTTAAAGAACAGGTTATGGCAGAAGAAAAGATTAAATCTTATCTTGAAGATGGTAACTTAGTCAAGACTATTTATATTCCAAAAAAATTAGTCAACCTGGTAATTCAATAAATAACCTAGCTTAAATTAACAGCTTAAATTATAATTATTTATTACAGCTCCTGGCATTTTATTATTAATTTGTCAGGAGTTTTCTTATTAATAATAATAATTCCTTATAAACTTGATAATTTTACTGATATTTAAGGAAAGTTGTTGACTTTGAAAATCGTTTTCAGTATAATAATTATATAAGGATAATATATCAAAAATTAATTACTGCAGCAGGAGGTAAAAATTAATGACTCTAGCCGATATGAAACATGGGAATAAATTTATTATAGATAAAATTGAGGATAAAAGCACTCGTTTACAGGCTTTAAGATTTGGAATAAGCGAAGGTTCTGAGATTGAATGTGCAGGTTCAATGCCAGGAGGACCAGTTATTTTGAAGAAAAATTTACAGGAAATTGCTGTTGGTCGCAGAACTGCCGAAAAAATAAGTGTTAAGAAAAAAGGAATGATATAATTGAACGACTGCAGTCAAATTGATTTAGATCAAGAACTGCAGGCTGATAAAAAAATTGTGCTGGCTGGTAATCCAAATGTAGGTAAATCGATATTTTTCAATTATCTTACAGGAATTTATGTCAGTGTTTCTAATTATCCCGGGACTACCCTTGATATCAGCAGCGGCAAAATGGGTGATGCAGCTGTCTTTGATACACCAGGTGTTTATGGAGTCGGATCCATAAATGATGAAGAGAGAGTAGCCAGGGATTTTATTATGTCTGCAGATATTATAATAAATGTTGTTGATGCAAGTCATTTAGAGCGCGATTTATTTTTAACTCAGCAGTTAATTGATCTTAATAAAAAGATGATTGTTGCTCTAAATATGATGGATGAAGTTAAAAAAAATAATATTACTATTGATTTAGAAGCTTTAGAAAAAGAACTTGGAGTTCTGGTAATCCCTACAACTGCTGCTAAAAATAGGGGGCTTGATCAGGTTAAAAATTCTATTGAAAAAGCAGTTTGTGGTAATGATATTTTTGAATTTAACTCTGAATTAAAGACCGAATTTGAAAAAATTAAATCAAAAAGCAAAAATGAAGCTGAAGCATTAATGCTTTTAGAAGAAGATGAAAATATTCGCTGTAGATATTCTGAACTTAAAGATATTCCTGATTTGCGGGAAGAAATATACACAGCTCGCAGACGACGTGTAGATGAAATTACAGCTAAAGTATTAACTTATGATCAGAATTCAAGCCAAGTTGCAAGGAAAATTGGTTCTTATATGCTAAAACCTGTAACAGCTATTCCAATGTTATTAGTACTTTTATATTTAATGTATCAATTTATCGGAGTTTTTGTTGCTCAAACAGTAGTTGAATTTACAGAAGGCTATCTTTTTGCAGGACTATATGAGCCTTTTATGAGGAATTTAATTGCCAATTCTATTGGGTTTGAAAATTTTTTTGGTCAGCTTTTAGCAGGAGAATATGGTATTTTAACAATGGCGGTAACCTACATTTTTGGTTTATTGCTGCCTTTAGTTGCTGGTTTTTATCTGCTGCTTTCTATTTTAGAGGATTCAGGTTATCTGCCAAGAATCGCTGTGTTAATGGATAGACTGCTGCAAAAAATTGGACTTAATGGTAGGGCTATTATCCCTATGCTTTTAGGTTTTGGCTGTGTAACTATGGCTACCATAACTACCAGATTATTGGGAACAAAAAGAGAAAGAATTATTGCTATTTTTCTTCTAGGTTTAGCGATTCCTTGTTCTGCTCAGCTTGGAGTAATAGCAGGTTTAATCTCACAGCTTGATGTTTTTTATATATTGGTTTATGTACTTACTATTTTTGCTGTTTATGTTCTGGCAGGTACTTTTTTAAATAAAGTTTTACCGGGTGAATCAAGTGATCTATTGATTGATTTGCCTCCAATAAGACTGCCAGATCTTAAAAATGTATTTAATAAAACTTATCAGCAAACCATAGCTTTTGTTAAAGAAGCAGGTCCAATATTTGTGCTCGGTGCAGCTTTAATTACTGTGATGCAGAAAACCGGCTTACTTGCTTTAATTACCAGATTTGCAGAACCAATAACTGTTAACTGGCTTGGTCTTCCAGCAGCAACAGCAACAGCTTTTGTCATGGGAATTATAAGACGTGACTTCGGAGCTGCTGGTTTAACTGCTATTGCCTTAACTCCAGCTGAAGTGACAATTTCTCTAATTACGCTAACTTTATTTGTGCCTTGTATTGCGGCGATGATGATTATGGTTAAGGAAAGAAATTTTAAAGAAGCTGTTTATATCTGGTTCGGAAGCTGGATTACAGCATTTGTTACCGGTGGCATTGTTAATTTATTTATTTTTTAAAGCAGCTCCGAAAAATATTTTAGTTTTTAATTAAGAAAGAGGGGATTAGGATGGATAACTGTGATCTAAATGCTGAAAAAGAAGAAAAAAAGAAAATCGTCTGTCCTACCTGTGGCTATGAAATGAAGGAATTTAAATCAATTAAGTGTCCTCGCTGTAATAGTTATTTATTTACAAAATGTTCTGAGTGCAATAAATGCTCTTTATTTTAGTAGGAGTATTTGTTAAAATAAAAAGAGTAATAATCATCAATTATAAAATTTTATATAAGGAAAGAGTGGTTATAAATGAAAGAAAAGGCCCGTGTTATAAAAAATGAAGATGGGCAGAGTCTGGTACAGATAATTCGAACTTCTGCCTGTAGTCATTGTGATGAAAAATGTATGCTGGCTGAAGATTCACATGAAATGGAGGAAATGGAAGTTCTGGTTAATGATCCAATTGGAGCTGAGGTTGGGAGTATGGTTGAATTAGAAATGGGAACAAAGCCAGTTCTATTTTCCGCTTTTGTAGTTTATTTGCTGCCGTTAGCTGCTGTTATTGCTGGATATTTTGCTGGCAGCAGTTGGTTATCAATTTTTATTGAAAATAGCGAAGTAGCTGGAATTGTTGGTTCAGTAGTTTCATTCTTTTTATCATTTTTTCTTTTGAGATTTTTCGACAAAAAAGCAGGTGCAAAAAGTTATTTTCACCCCCAGATTACTAGGGTAGTAACTCATAATTGATTTTATTATGATAGTTAATTTTAAATGATTTTAATAAATAATGAAGGTGATTAGGTGGCAGCCGATAATAAAGCAATTATAAATGAAGATAGTTCAACTAAAAATGTGATATTTAAGCTTGCCTGGCCTGTAATAGCAGAGCAGTCATTGGCAACAATTACTCATATTGTTGACATGATGATGGTTGGGCGCTTAGGTGCTTCTGCTGTGGCTGCACTTGGTTTAACAATGCAGCCTGTATTTTTTTCAATGGCTTTAGCTTCTGCCCTTGGTGTAGGTACAACAGCCTTAGTTTCAAGATTTACCGGATCAGATCAAAATAAAAAAGCTGCCTCTGTTTTACAGCAATCTGTATTGATGTCAATTATATTCTCAATAGTTTTTGCCTCTATTTTTTATTTTTTTGCTCCAAGTTTATTAAATTTTATGGGAGGGGAAGCCGAAGTAGTTAAACTAGGAACAGGTTATTTAAGAGTAATGACCCCGGGATTTATTTTTATGGTTTTAGCTTTTATAGTTACTGCAGCTTTAAGAGGGGCTGGAGAAACAAAAACACCGATGAAGGTTAATATTTTAGTTAATATTTTAAATGTTTTAGGCAATTATCTGCTCATATTTGGTAATTTTGGCTTCCCGCGTCTTGGAGTTAACGGAGCTGCATTAGCAACCACTATTTCAAGATCTATTGGTGGAATAATTTTATTAGCTGTAACTTTTTCTGATTACAGTGCTTTGAAAATGAAGTTTAAAGGATTTTTTAAAATTGATCTGGACCTTACAAAAAGAGTTTTAAAAGTAGGAATTCCAACTGCTTTAGAAGAGTCTGTAAGAAGACTGGCACAGCTGTTATTTGTCAGAGTGATTGCTTCTTTAGGAACTACAGCTTTTGCTGCTCATCAAATTTCTTTAAATGCAGAGTCAATTTCTTATATGCCTGGTTTTGGAATAGCAGTTGCCGCTACAACAATAGTTGGTCAGAATTTAGGCGCCAAAAATCCTCGAGGTGCAGAAAAAGGAACTTTTGAAGCCTGGAAAATTGGTTCTTTAATAATGGGCTTTATGGCACTTGTCTTTTTAATACTTCCGGAACAGTTAATTAGTTTATATACATCTGATTCAGAAATTATTGCGCGCGCCGCATTAAATTTAAGAATTATTGCTCTGTCACAAATACCAATGGGGACTCAATTTATTTTTGCAGGTGCATTGCGTGGTGCCGGTGATACTAAGGCAGTATTTTATTCTACCGCTCTTTCAACCTGGATTTTTAGATTATTTTTAGGTTATATTTTAGTCCATTCGTTGGGATTCGGTCTAGTTGGTGCTTGGACTGCGATGGTAATAGATTGGATCGTTCGTGGTAGTTATGTGTTTTATAGATTTAAAAAAGGAAATTGGAAATTAATAGAAGTTTAGAATTTATCAGAATATTTTTACTTTTTTAAAAAACTTGCAATATCTTCAAAGGAGCTATATAATAATAAAAAATAACTTTTTAATTTAATAAATGATATCCTTAGATTGAGAGAGTAGAAATAAGTTGCCTTTTAGCAAGCTGGAACAGCTGTAAGTCCAGCAGGTGGATTATTTTGAAACGCACTCAGGAGGTTCTCAGCTGAATTTAGTAGGTTGAGACGTTAGACGCGTTAAGTTATAGAGTGGTCGGTCTATTGATTGACAACTAGAGTGGTAACACGGGTAATTCCTCGTCTCTTATTGGATAAGAGTGCGGGGATTTTGTAGTTTATGAGTGATTTTAGCAGCCAGTAGTTTTAATGTTTTTAAGTCAGTGAGTATTCAAGGAGGAGATAATTATGGCATATAATTTAAAAGGGAGAAACTTTCTAACTTTAAAAGATTTTTCAAAAGAAGAAATTGAGTATTTATTAACTCTCGCTGAAGATTTAAAATCTAAAAAAAGAGCAGGGATTAAAGGAAATAATTTAGAAGGTAAAAATATTGCTCTAATTTTTGAAAAACCTTCTACTAGAACTAGATGTGCTTTTGTAGTTGCAGCTAGAGATGAAGGTGGAAAGCCTGAGTATTTAGGTAAAAATGATATTCAGCTTGGAAAAAAGGAATCAGTTGCTGATACAGCTCGAGTCTTAGGTAGATTTTTCGATGGAATAGAATTTAGAGGGTTTGAGCACCAAACTGTTGAAATTTTAGGAGAGTACGCCGGAGTTCCTGTCTGGAATGGTTTAACTGATCTTTATCATCCAACTCAAATATTAGCAGATTTTTTAACTTTAAAGGAGAATTTTGATAAATTAAAAGGACTTAAATTAGTTTATGCAGGTGATGGACGCAATAATATGGCTAATTCTTTGATGATTGGTTCAGCAATTATGGGAGTTAATTTTACAGTTGTAGCTCCTAAGGAATTATGGCCGGAACAGGGATTGCTGCAAGAGTGTAAAGAGCTTGCAGAAAAATCAGGGGCTGAAATTAATGTAACGGCAGAGATTGAGTCCGGGGTGAAGAACGCTGATGCAATTTACACAGATGTCTGGGTTTCAATGGGAGAAGAGGATAAATTTGAAAACCGAATTGAATTATTGAAACCTTATCAGGTGAATATGGAAATGATTAAATATGCAGAAAATCCTAATCTGATATTCTTGCACTGTTTACCAGCTTATCATAATACAGAAACTGAAAATGGAAAGAAAATATATGAGCAGTACAGCTTAAAAGAAATGGAAGTTACAGAAGAAGTCTTTGAAAGCAAATATTCTAAAGTTTTTGATCAGGCTGAAAATAGAATGCACACAATTAAAGCTGTTATGACAGCTACAATATAGGGGTGATTAAATGATGACAGCATTAAGTAAAGATCTTAAATATGATTGTAGGCAGGCTATTTTATCAGATGCAGCTGAAATACATAATTTAATGCAGCTGGCTTTTGCAGATTATGCAAAAAGAAAAAATGAAAATAAGAATAAGAAAGAGGTTATTAATTCAGCTTTAAGAGAGCAGCTATCAGAAGTTAAAAAAGATTTAGAAGCTAATATCGTTTTAGTTTTAACTGATTCAGATAAAATCATTGCTTCATTAAGGTTAGAAGAGATTAGTAATAAAAGATATTTATTGAAAAGATTTGCAGTTTCTCCATCTTATCAAAACCAGGGTTTGGGAACCATGCTTTTTCAGGAAGCAGTAGAAAAATTGAGAAAAATTGACGCTCTTTATCTTCAACTTTATTCTTCTTTAGAAAACGAAAAATTAATTTGTTTTTATCAGGGACTCGGTTTTAACTGTCTCGAAACTGACAATAAAAAAGGTTATGAGCGTGGCCTTTGGATAAAAACAATTAAATAAACTTGTCGAAATTCCCTCGACAATCTTCATTTTAAATAAAAGCCAATTATTTAAGAATGGAGAAGTTAAAACCCCATTCAAATTTTTGAGTGGGGTTTAATCATTTATAAAAGTTGCAAAATTTTATATTTCAAATAAATAAAATTTTTTAGTAAAATTTTAAACTGTAGCTCTATTTTAAAAAATAGAGTTAATTATAATGAAACCTAAATAAATTCCTACAATTCCCATTACTCCTGATAAAGTTGGTGGAGCAGGTATCGGTAGATTTAAGAAAGAAAATAGACCTCCAACAATTAAACCTGAAACTGCTGCTAATAGTGCTTGAGTCATAATTGATTCTCCTTTAACTGATAAATATTATTTGGTTAGACGTCAGACAACCAACACTATTATTTTATTATATTTATCAGCTTTTGTCAAAAAAATTTTCAGAATTTTAATTATAACTATTTAAAAAAACGTTTTCCATAATAATTGAAAGCCTTCTAAATATGTGTTAGAATTATTTTATAGTTTAATTGTAAGGTACTGGAAGGAGCTCATTATGGCTAATAAAGAAATTACAATCAAGGATGTAGCAAAACTCGCAGAGTGTTCGCCAACAACTGTTTCTAGAGTTATTAATAATAGTGACCACCCGGTTAGTAAAGAAACTGCTGAAAAAGTAGAAGCAGCAATAAAAAAATTGAATTTTTCTCCCAATAGAATTGCGCAGGGTCTTAAAAGTGATCGTTCTAATATAATCGGTGTAATTGTTCACGATATCTGTGATTCTTATTTTGCTCAGATGGTTAAGGGAATTGAAGAATTTATTTCAGGGCATGAATACATAGTAAATATTTATAATACAAGTCGAAGTGTCGAAAAAGAACTGCATGCATTTAATCTGCTTAAGGCAAATAGAGCTGATGCAATTATTTTAGCTGGTGGAGCTTTAATGGATAAAAAATACGAGCAGAAAATGCATTCTATGATTAATCAGCTGCAGAATCAAAATACGCTGGTATTGGGAATCACCCCTCACCCTTTTGATATCAAGAATATCATTTTAGGTAATGATCGTGCATTAGAAGTTATAACAGATAAAGTGATCGAATATGGACATCGTAAAATTGCTTATATTGATGGTCCTGAAAAACTTTATACAAGCTATTTAAGAAAAAAAGGTTTCAAAAAATCTTTAGAAAAAAACGATATTGCTGTAGATGATAATTTAATTTTTAAAGGCGATTTTAGTTTTAATGGAGGCAGAAAAGCCGCTTTAGAAATTATAAAAAAAATTAATTCGATAACTGCAGTAGTTGCAGCCAATGATTCAACTGCACTCGGAGCAATGTGGGAACTTAATCATCAAGCGATAAAGGTTCCTGATCAAATTTCTGTTGTTGGGATTGATAATTTACCAGAAGCTAAATATTCTTATCCACCACTAACTACTATTGAAATTCCTATCTATCAGCTTGGAACAAATATTGGAGAATATCTATTAAATAGATTGAATGAAAACTGCAATTATCAATTTAAAGATATTAAGATAAAATTAATTATGAGAAATTCATTAAAAAGATTGAAATAATTAATTTTTTTGAAAATGATAGTTCTTTAAATAACAAACCTTATAATTGATTGAATTTTATTTAAAAAATTTTAAAATAAGAAATTGGCTAAATTGTTTGACAACTAACAAGATATTGTTTATAATTGAACTAACATAAATTTTTTGTATAAAAGGAAACTGTTTTCCTTAACTATAAAAACTACTAAAAGTAGATTTTTTTATGTTTATGGAAATTGTTTTCTATTAATTAAAATTGTTATATTTTATTGGATTGGGGGTATGATTATGAAAGAAAAGGATAAGTTTAAATTTAAATCCTTGAAAGAATTGGAAAAGAAGATCGATAAACTTAGTTTGGATATTCCAATTAGTAAGAATTTAGATATTTTAAAAGAAAAAATTAAGCTTGGGAATAGGGTCATCCCTAACAGATTAGCAGTTCATCCCCTGGAAGGAACAGATGCCAATCAGGATGGAAGTCCCGGCAAATTAACTATAAGAAGATATAAGAGATTTGCTGCAGGTGGAGCAGGGTTAATCTGGCTGGAAGCTGTAGCGGCTGATGAAGATGGAAGAGCAAATAATAAACAGTTATTAATTAAAGAAAACAATCTTGATTCTTTTAAGAATTTAGCTGTTGTAATGCGAGATGAAGCAAAAAATATATATGGTGATGACTTTAATCCATATTTAGCAGTACAGTTAAATCATTCGGGGAGATATGGAGTTAATAATAATATCTTATTTCACCACGAATTAAGTGATAAATCAGCAGGGATTTCTCCTGATCAGGAAGTTATGACCGATGCAGAATTAGAGCAGGTAGAAGATAATTTTTTAAGAGCTTCCAAATTAGTTAAAAAAGCAGGTTTTGATGCAGTAGATATTAAAGCCTGTCATAGATATTTATTTTCAGAAGCTTTGGCAGCTCACACCAGAGAAGGAAAATATGGAGGCAGTTATGAAAATCGAACCAGACTTTTAAAAAATACTATTAGAAAAGTAAAAGAAAATGTTGATATAGATATAGTTGTCAGATTAAATGTCTATGATGATATTGCTTATCCATATGGCTGGGGAACTGATGAATTTGGAAATATGGATTTGAGTGAACCAAAGCGCTTAATTGAAGAGCTAGAAGATTTGGGCGTTAAAATTATTAATATTACTGCAAGTACTCCATATTTAAAACCATACATAAATCGTCCTTATGATAATTCAAGTGGTTTGGGTATGGAACCTGACGAAACTCCAATTGAGGGAGTTGAGCGGTTAATTAAATTAACTAAATTCGTTTCAGAAACAGTTGATAAATGTCTTGTAATTGGAACCGGTTTTAGCTGGCTGAGAGAATATGCCCCTTATACTGCAGCGGGAGTTGTCGAAAAATCATGGGCTGATATGATCGGTTTTGGGAGATTAGCTTTAGCTTATCCTGATTTTGCCAAGTCAATTATTAAAAATAATAGCCTAGATAAAAGCAAAGTATGTGTAAGCTGCAGTAAATGTGCTTATTTAAAAGCACATAATAAAGCAAGCGGCTGTGTAGTTAGAGATGCTGAGGTTTATGTGCCTTTTTTAAGAGAAATAATTAAAAAATAATTTTTTCAAAGGAGGAATTTGAAAATGATTGAAAAAAAAGTAGCAATAGTTACAGGTGCTGCTCGAGGTATTGGGCATGGAATTGCAAAAAAATTAGCTGATGATGGTTATGCAGTAGCTATTTTTGATATTCTCAAATTTAGTGATGTCAAAGAAAACATAGTTCAGATAAAGGAAAAGAACATACCAGTATTATATTTTCAGGGTGATTTAACAAATAAAGAAGATAGAAACAATTTTGTTAAAGAAGTTCTGGAAGAATATGGACGTATAGATTTTTTAGTAAATAATGCCGGGGTAGCACCAAAAGTGAGAAAAGATATTCTTGAAACTACTGAAGAAAGCTATGATTTTGTAATGGATATCAATTTAAAAGGAACCTTTTTCTTTACTCAAAAAATTGCAAATATTATGGTAGCAGAAAAAGAAGATAATGAAATTGAAATAGAACCTAAAATTGTAAATATTGCTTCTTCATCCTCATATACTTCATCTCCGGGTAGAGGAGAGTATTGTATCTCAAAAGCAGGTATTAGTATGATTACTAAATTATTTGCTGATAGACTGGCAGAATACGGGATCAATGTTTATGAGGTAAGACCTGGTATAATTTATACAGACATGACAAATGTGGTCAAAGATAAATATGATAGATTAATAGATGAAGGTATTACTCCAATTAAGCGCTGGGGTTATCCAGAAGACATTGCAAAAGCTGTATCAGTTTTTTGCTCAGGAATGCTTGATTTTTCAACAGCTGAGGTTATTAATGTTGATGGCGGTTTCCATTTGAGGAGGTTATAAATTGCAGTTCTTCATTACTAAGATTAAAGACTTAAATGTAGAAGTTTATAATCTCAATACAATAGTTGTGGGTTCAGGAGCTGCTGGTTTTAATGCTGCAGATCGCTTATATAATTATGGGCAAAAAGATATAGCCATTGTAACAGAAGGTATTAACCAAGGAACATCTAGAAATACCGGTTCTGACAAACAAACATATTATAAATTAACTCTTGCTGGAGAAGAAAATGATTCAGTTTTAGAAATGGCCAAAACTTTTTTTGCAGGAGGAAGTATGGACGGAGACATTGCTTTAACAGAAGCAGCTCTTTCAGCACAAAGTTTTTATCATCTAGTAGATATTGGAGTTCCATTCCCTCATAATAGATTTGGAGAATATGTTGGTTATAAAACTGATCATGATCCCAGACAGAGAGCAACATCTGCCGGACCATTAACCTCAAAATTGATGACAGAAAACTTAGAAGAAGTAGTTAAAGAAAAAAATATTAAAATTTTTGATGGCTACCAGGTAATATCAGTTTTGACTGACGAAAATAAAGAAAAAGTTATTGGAATTTTAGCCTTAAACTTAAATAACTTAGAAGACAAAAATAAAAGATATACACTTTTTAACTGTAAAAATGTAATTTATGCAACTGGTGGTCCAGCTGGTATGTACGCAACTTCTGTTTATCCGGACAGTCAAACAGGGGCAACAGGTATTGCTCTGGAAGCAGGGGCAATGGGAAAAAATCTTACTGAATCACAGTATGGTATTGCTTCGATTAAATTTAGATGGAATTTATCCGGAACCTATCAGCAGGTACTGCCGAGATATGTTTCTACAGATCAATCTGGAAATGATGAGAGAGAATTTTTAGAAAAATATTTTGAAGATCCAGGGAAAATGCTGGATGCTATTTTTCTAAAAGGTTATCAGTGGCCTTTTGATCCCAAGAAAGTTCATGATTATGCCTCTTCAATTATTGATATTTTGGTATATAATGAAACAGTTATCAAAGGGCGAAGAGTTTGGTTAGATTTTATGAAAAATCCAAGCTGGAGTTCTGATGAAGAAGGTAATTTAGATTTTTCAATTTTAGGTCAAGAAACTTATGAATATTTAGACAATTCAAATTCTCTTTTTGGTATGCCAATTGAAAGGCTTGCTAAAATGAACCAGCCAGCAATTGATCTATATCAAGATAACGGAATTGATATCACTAAAGAGTACCTAGAAATTGCAGTTTGTGCTCAGCATAATAATGGTGGTTTACATGCCAATCTCTGGTGGGAAAGTAACCTAAAAAACTTTTTTCCGGTTGGAGAAGTTAACGGCAGCCATGGTGTATATAGACCTGGAGGAAGTGCTTTGAATTCTGGTCAGGTAGGAAGCACTAGAGCAGCACAGTATATAACTGCTAACTACCAGGGAGATCCATTAGAATTAGAAGAGTTTTTAGATTCGGCAAAAGCCGAAATAGTAAAGAAAGTAAATTTGGGAGAAAAACTTGCTAATAATCTAAGTGATTCTTCAAATGTTTTAGAAATCAAAACTAAAATTGGTCAAAGAATGAGCAAAATTGGAGCTCATATTCGTTCTTTAAAATCTGCTGAAAGAGGAATAAGAGACAGTAAAAATGACTTAGATAATTTATTTAAGAATAGTGAATTATCATCACTTAGAGAACTGTCTTTAGCATTCCAAAATTATGATATGTTGATCACTCAATATGTTTATCTTTCTGCAATAAAGGATTATATAGAAAAAGGTGGAATAAGTAGAGGGTCATATCTAATTTATGATAGTGATGGTGAACTGCCGATAGATGACTTAGATGAAAAGTTTAGATTTAAAGCAGGAAATGATCAACTAAATAATAAAATACAGAGAGTTTTTTATGAAGGCAATAGTTGTGAATTCAATTGGGATCAAGTAAAAGAAATTCCTCAGGATGATAATTGGTTTGAAAATGTTTGGAATAAATATATGAAAGGAAAGATTATCAAATAAAGGAGGTGATAATTAAACAAGCAGGGGTTTATAGTTTCATAATTTTTTAAACAAAAAAATGGAGGAGATCAAATGAGAAGAAATTTAAGCAAATCCTTATTAGTAGCAGCTCTTATGGTAGTTTTAGTACTTAGTGTTTCTGGAGTTTCTTTTGCTGAATATCCTGACCGAGATGTAAGAGTTATTATTCCCTGGTCTGTTGGTGGGATGACTGATGTATTGACAAGACCCATTACTAACTGGTTAGAAGATTATTATGGTGAAGCTTTTGTTGTAGAAAATAAACCAGGTGGTGGTGGAGTAGTTGGTTCCATGCTTATTGAAAATGCGAAAAATGATGGTTATACAATAGGAACTACTTCGATGTCTACAGTTTCAGCTAAATATGTTTCACCAATGTATCCAGAAATGGAAAACGTAGAATTAATTGCTCAGGTTATTACAATTCCTGCAACTGTTACAGTTAATGCAGATAGTCCATGGCAGACAATTGAAGAATATATTGAATATGCTAAAAATAATCCTGAAGAAATTAAAAATTCTAACTCCGGTACAGGAGCGAGTGCACATATTTATGCAGCAGCATTCGAGAACGAAGCAGGTATTGAATTAAATCATGTTCCTTATCCTGGTTATGCAGAAGCTATTACAGCATTAGTTGGAGGTCATGTTGATTCAACAAATATTCCTTTACCAGATGTTGCGCCACAAGTTGAAGCAGGTAATTTAAGAATGTTGGCTATCGCGGCTGATGAAAGACATCCAGATTTTCCAAATGTACCAACTCTAAAAGAAAAAGGTATTAACCTTTCAATTGGTAACTACAGTGGTTTTGTAGCACCAAAAGGAACACCAAAAGAAAGAATTGAAATATTAGAGAATGGAATTAAAAAGGCAATGGAAGATCCAGAAATTAGAAACTTCTTAGTTAAAGCTGGATTCCAGCCAATTTATAAAAATGCGAAAGAATTTCAGGTAACTGTAGACGAAGCAGAAGCTCGTTTAGATTATTTAGTAAATGAACTTGGTGTAGAACTTATTGATGATTAAAAATTAGTTTCAGTTTAAAATATTAATCTTAAACAAGGGTTTTTCTATTAATAAATTAAAGAATATATAACTGGGATAAGATAATAGAAAAACTCTTTCTTTATTTTTTGGGTTATAATGTTTAATTATTGATATAAAGAGGTGTGATATAAATGCTTAAAATATTAGTTGCAATTGAAGGCTCAGAAAGCTGTTCTAAAGTTGCTCAAAAAGCCCAGGAGCTGGCTCTGCTCTGTAAAGGAAATGTGACTTTTTTAACTATAGTTAGTCCTGACTTCAAATTAGTAACATCAAAAGAAAAATTAGAAGCAGAAAACAAAAAATTAGAAATGAAAAAGGCTGAAACTGAAAATGCTTTAGAAATCTGCAGTATGGTTTATGGACAGTGTGAACTTGTGCTTGGTGAACAAGGTTTAAAAACTAAAAGAGTTGTTAAAGAGGGAAATTATCCAGCTGAAGATATTGTTGAATATGCGGATAAAAACAATTTTGATTTATTAGTCATAGCTGATAAAGGCAGCAAAAAACTAAAAGATAAATTATTAGGTAGTACAACAGAAAAGATCGTTCGTCATGCTAAAACTTCAGTTTTGGTTGTAAAATAAATTTAATGAGATAATTTTAAATATTAGACGGGGTGGTAAAATAATGAAGAAATATGATAAAATACTTGGCACTCTTCTTTTGATTTTTGCGGGAATATTATATTTTTATTCTGGAACTTTTCCGGTTAGAGAAGGAAGACCAAGAGTTTTAAATGCAGGTTTTTATCCTCAACTGCTGGCAATAATATTGGCTGTGCTTGCAGTAGCTTTAATAATTGCTGCTTTTATTAAAGATTATAAGGATAAGGGTGATGTAGAAATTTGGAAAAACACTTCATCACTAAAATTATTTTTAGTTACATTAGTAATGCTAATTATTTATCCATATCTGTTAACTTACTTAGGTTTTGCAACAGCCACATTTATCTTTATATCAATTATGATATACAGTCTTTTTTCAAAAGAAGAAAGAAATATTAAAAAACTTGGATTTATCTCTTTAATTATTACAATTGTGATTTATTTAGTTTTTAATGAATTTATTAATATTCCATTTCCAACAGGAGGATTACTAATTTAAATATGTGAGGTGAAGTTAAGTGGAATTATTTTCAATGGATATATATTTAGAAGGGCTTAAATACTTTTCAAATCCAATGATGTTTTTATTTTCCGGATTTGGAGTTTTGATAGGAATAATTTTTGGATCTTTACCTGGTTTAACAGCAACAATGACTATAGCAGTTTTTATTTCTTTTACTTTTGGTATTGATGCTACCCTTTCATTTGCCTTTTTATTAGGTTTATATACAGGAGCTGTTTATGGAGGTTCGGTAGCTGCTATATTGATAAATATACCGGGGACACCAAATGCTATAGCAACTGGTTTAGATGGTTATCCTCTCTGTCAAAAGGGTAAAGCTGGTCAAGCGATTGGTATAGCAACTGTATCTTCTGCAATTGGTGGTATTTTAAGTGTTTTTGTTTTAGCAATAGCAGCGCCTATGGTAGCAAGTGTGGCACTGAAGTTTAGTGCTCAAGAGTATGTAGGTATTACTCTAATTGGCTTGAGTATTATTGCAATCATTTCAACCGGATCAATGTTAAAAGGATTGATTGGGGGTCTACTTGGATTGGTTATTGGTGTTATTGGTATGGATCCTATCACCAATTTTCCTAGATTTTTATTTGGTCAACCAGAATTAATAGAAGGTGTTAGTTCGATACCTGTAATGATTGGTCTTTATGGAATTTCTGAAATGTTAATGCAAATTTCTGAAGAAGAACATGGAGTTGTAATTGATCAGGCTGTAAAAGATATTATTCCTTCTTTTTCTGACATTAAAAGACTGCTGCCTACAATAACCAGATCATCAATAATTGGAGTGATTATTGGTGCGATTCCAGCAGCTGGTGGTTCAATTGCAGCTTTAGTAGCCTACGGCCAGGAAAAAAGATTTTCTAAACATCCAGAATTATTAGGAACAGGTATTATTGATGGTATAGCAGCTCCGGAAGCTGCCAATAATGCTAGTACTGGTGGAGCTTTAATGCCAATGTTAACTTTGGGTATACCAGGAGATCCTATGACTGCTGTCTTAATGGGTGGATTAATTATGCAGGGTTTAAGACCAGGCCCTCTTCTTTTCAAGCAGCAGATGCCTTTTGTTTCTTCAATATTTTTGAGTTTATTACTTTCAGTCATTTTTATGCTTGTATTTGGACTATTTGGTGCTAAATATTTTGCTAGATTAATTACAGTTAAAAAACAATATTTAATACCTTCAATCATGATTTTTTGTTTAGTTGGTTCTTATGCAATTAATAATTCAACATTTGATATTTGGATATTATTAATCAGTGGTTTAATTGGATTTTTCTTAAGAAAAGTTGGATTTTCTCCAGCACCTATAGTTTTAGGTTTGATTTTAGGTCCTATATTTGAAAGCAACTTAAGAAGAGCACTAATTTTAGCTGATGGACAGTGGTCAACATTTGTAACTCGTCCAATTAGTTTATTTTTCTTAATTTTAACTTTAATTTTATTATTTGGACCTTTTATCTGGAATTTAATTAAAGGAGATAAATCAACTGATATTATTTAAAAGTTGATCAAGCTTTAGTTAATACTAAAATTTATTTAAATCTAATTACATATATGCATACTAATTAGATAACAGCACTTTTATTGTTTATTGATAAACTGTGCTGTTTTTTCATGTTTATTATTGTAATTATTTCTAAAATTAAAATTAAAATAGCTATTTTTTTCATAAGATAACAAGTAATTTTATTGTATCAAGAGTATATTTCTTATATAATTTTATAAGAAGAGTAAAAAAGAAATTTTATATAATTTAATTTTATATATGAGGAGGCAAATAATGTCTGGAAATAATTTACCGAGCTTAAATCGTAATTATCTAGAATCTGAACTCTTAGGAACTGAACTAGCTGATTTTCCAGCTGAAATTCTTGATTATCCAGAAAAAGTATTGCAAATTGGTGAAGGAAACTTCTTAAGAGCCTTTGTTGACTGGATGTTTCACACAATGAATAAAAAAGGAATCTTCAAAGGGAGAACTGTTGTTGTTCAGCCAATAAGAGAAGGGAGGATTTCTAATTTAAATGATCAGGATGGCTTATATACTCTTTACTTAAGAGGTATTGAAAATGGTGAAGAAGTAAATAAAAAAGAAATTATGACCGCTATATCCAGGGGTATTGAATCATATGCTCAGTGGGAAGAATTCTTAAAGCTGGCTGAAAACCCTGAAATAGAATTTGTAGTCTCAAATACTACCGAAGCAGGTATTGCCTACAATGAAAAGGACCAATTAAGTGATACTCCTCCGGAGTCATATCCGGGTAAATTAACAGCTTATCTTTACCACCGCTATCAGACTTTTAAGGGAGCTACAGATAAGGGAATGGTTATCATTCCGGTAGAGTTAATTGACCGCAATGGTGATAATTTAAAAAGAATTATCCTGCAGTTAGCAGAAGACTGGAATCTGGAAGCTGGATTTTCTGAGTGGATTAAGAAATCAAATCATTTCTTGAATACACTTGTTGATCGGATTGTTACTGGTTATCCCTTTAATGAGATAGAGGAACTGGAAGCAGAGCTTGGTTACCATGATCAAAATCTTGATACAGGCGAGATTTTTCACCTCTGGGTTATTGAGGGTGATGAGAGCTTAAAGGAAAAACTACCATTTCATAAAGCAGGCCTTAATGTTAAATGGGTAGATGATTTAACGCCTTACAGGACAACTAAAGTTAGAATTTTAAATGGAGCCCATACTTCAACTGTTCCCGTTTCTTATTTAGCGGGTATTGATCTGGTAAGAGATGCAGTTAATGATGAGCTGGTGGGTGAGTTTATTAAGCAGGCAGTATTTGAAGATATAATTCCAACCTTAGATACAGATAAAGAAGAATTAGAAGATTTTGCTTCTAAAATATTTGAAAGGTTTAAAAATCCATATATCGATCACAAATGGCTTGATATTTCTTTAAACTCAACTTCTAAATTTAAAACCAGAGTGCTGCCTTCATTAGTTCAGCATATTGAAGAATATAATAAAGTTCCTGAGCGTTTAAGCTTTGCTCTAGCAGCATTAATACATTTTTACCACGGAACAGAATTAGAAGCAGGTAAACTCAAAGCTGAAAGGGAAGGAAAAAAATACTTAATTCGTGATGATAAGGATGCTCTTGAATATTTTGCAGATCTCTGGAGCCGCTATGAAGCTGAAGAGATTGGGATGCCAGAGTTAGCAGAGAATGTTTTAGCTAATCAGGATTTCTGGGATAGAAACTTAAATCAACAGAAAGGTTTAAGAAATTCTTTAATATCTAATCTGAAAATAATCGAAAAAGAAGGAATGAAGCAGGGTTTGAAGAAATTAATTAAATAGATTGAAATTTAATTAAATAGTTTAATTTTAAGATTTTGCACAGTATAAACGTTTTTTTTTTAATCCTTAAGGAGGTAATAATATGTCCTGGAAAGATTTTGCAGAAGAATTAGTTGGAACTTCTAAAGAGGCTGTTATGAAGGTTGCTGAATACGCTGAAGATTATAGAATTTATCCTCGTTCGATTATTAAAAAAGACAAATCATTTTACTTTTTGGCAAAGATTGATCAGAAGAAAAAATTAGTGATTTTAAATAAAAGCAAAAATTTTGAACTCTTCCAGGGTAGAATAGAAGAGTTAGCTGGTTTTAAGGCTAAAATTGGGCCTTTAAGTCATTATAATGCTGAAATATTGAGAGAGGTTTTTCCTTTTACAGCACCATCTGCTCTTGGAAATAAGAAGCCAAGTATTGGACTTGGAGATCGTTTAGGAATTGCTACTCCAGGACATATAGAAGCTGTTAAAGAAAGTGCTGCCATGCCTGTATTTGCACAGCAATCGGTTAGGGAATTGAATTTAACCGGCAGAACATTTAAATCTGTTTTAGATGATGTTAGTTGGGCAGTTTTTCAAGAAGGTTATCAAGCTGGCTTTGCAGCAGATGCTGATCATTTGAAAGAAAAGCCTGATATAAAAGAAGCTTTAGATTTAGGTTATACTATGCTTACTTTAGACTGTACAGATTACATTAATGATGATCTCGATCAGATGTCTGAGTCTGAGATTGAAAATGCTTATGCAGAAGTGCCGGACTATTTAAGAGAAGGTCTGGAAAATCAGTATTTAAATAAAACTTTTGTTTTAAACTCCGGTTATCAATTAGAATATAATCAGGATAATTTCAAAGAAATAGTTTTAATTTATTATAAGATGCTAGATTTTGCCAAAGAAATTCAACATTTAATAAAAACTTCAGCCCGAAATGTAGATTTTGAAATTTCAATTGATGAGACATCCACTCCAACAACACCAGAAGCTCACTTTTTTGTGGCAAATGAATTAAAAAGAAATAATATTGAAGTTAATTCTCTGGCACCTCGTTTTGTAGGAGAGTTTCAAAAGGGTATTGACTATATTGGTGATTTAGAACAGTTTGAAAAAGAATTTAAGGTTCATGCTGATATTGCGGATCGTTTTGGTTATAAATTGAGCATTCACTCAGGTAGTGATAAGTTTAGTGTCTTTCCAATCATAGGCCGCCACACTCAAGGTCGAGTTCATGTAAAAACTGCAGGAACTAACTGGCTGGAAGCAATCAGAGTAGTTGCTGAAAATAATCCATCTTTATACAGGGATATTCATGCTTATGCTTTAAAGAAATTTGAAGCGGCTAAAGAATATTATCATGTGACGACTGATTTAGATAAAGTGCCTGAGCTTGCCAGAATGAGCGATCAGGAGCTGGGAGAATTATTAGAAATCAATGAAGTTAGACAGCTGCTGCATATAACCTATGGATTTATACTTCAAGATAAAAAAGATGGAAGATATATTTTCAGAGATAAGTTATACAAATTTTGGGATGAGTATGATAAGGAATACCGCAGGGCTTTAGAAAGACATATTGGCAGACATTTAAATAAACTTGGTTTTTATAAAAATTAATAAATATTAGGAGGAATAAAATGGCTTTTTTAGATGAAAATTATTTACTTGAAGGTGGGACTGCAAAAAAATTATATAAGGAAATTGAATATTTACCAATTTTAGATGCTCATAATCATGGAGATGTATCTGAAATTTTAGCTAATAAGGGCTGGAGTGATATTTGGGAAGTAGAAGCTGCTACTGACCATTATGTTTGGGAATTGATGCGTAAAAGAGGAGTATCTGAAGAAAAAATTACAGGTGATGCTTCTAATAAAAAAAAATGGTTAGCTTTAGCGGAAATTTTCCCAGAAATTGCGGGTAATCCAACTTATGAGTGGATTCATTTAGATTTGAAGCGGCGGTTTGGAATAGAAGCTCCAATTTCTAAGCATACTGCTGAAATGATTTGGGAGAAAACTAAAAATATGTTGGCTAAAGACGAAATGAAGCCTCAGAATTTATTAAAAGAAATGAATGTAGAGATTATGTGTACAACTGATGAGCCATATTCTTTACTGGAAGATCATAAAAGGGCAAAAGAAGAGGTTGAAGGTGTAAAAATTCTTCCAACCTGGCGACCTGATAAAATAATGAATATCGAACACAAAAATTGGACTGAATATGTTGATAAACTTGGTGAAGCTTATGAACAAGATACTAGTGATTTAGATGGACTATTAAAAGCGCTTAAAAAATCTCATGATTATTTTGAAGAAATGGGCTGTGTTGCCAGTGATCATGGAATAGTAGAGCCAATTTCTTATGGAGTAGAAAAATCAGCTGCTGCTGAAATCTATGATAAAGCAGCTGCCGGGAATGAATTAACCACTCAAGAAATCAGAGATTTCAAGGCTTTTACTTTAATTGAATTTGGAAAATTAAATGAAGAGAGTGGTTGGGTAACTCAGTTGCATATAGGAGCAGTAAGAAACTATAGAGATAGCCTTTATCAAGAGTTAGGACCTGATACAGGTGGAGATATTTCTAATAGTGACATTGAGATTGCAGAGAACCTGAAGTATTTTGTTAATAAATTTGATTCTGAGCTGGACATCGTACTATATACAATGGAATCAACTCATTGGTTTACAGCATCCACAATTTCAAGAGCGTTTCCAAATGTTTCTTTAGGTGCTGCCTGGTGGGTAACAGATAATCCTTACGGAATGGAAAAGCAGCTGCAGCAGGTAACTAATGTTGATTTATTTTACAATCTAGCCGGCATGGTAACTGATTCTCGTAAACTAATGTCCTATTCTTCGCGTTCTGAAATGTTTAGAAGAACCTTAGCTAATGTAGTTGGACGCCAGGTTGATCGCGGAAGAATGCCATATAGTACTGCAGCAGATTTAGTTAAACATGTAAGTTATTATGGACCAAAAGAATTATTCTTTAAAAATATAAAATAGTTATAAATAACCAAATATAAATTTAAATAGCCTGGGATTTTTCATTCCAGGCTATTTTCAATAAAAAGGGAGGTTCTTATGGGAGCCAAAGTTTTATTAATTAATAAAAATGACAATATAGTGATTGCAGTTGAAGAAATAAATGCGGGTGAGCTAATTAAGGTCAAAAATAAAAAAATCAAAGTTATTAGTGATATTCCTGTTGGACATAAAATTGCCTTACAGGACTTTAATAAGGGAGAAAAGGTAATTAGATACGGCTTTCCAATTGGTGTAGCTGCTGAAGAGATAAAGCAAGGAGAATGGGTTCATACGCATAATTTAAAAACATCTCTTTCAGGAAAATTAGATTACAATTATCAACCTAAATTTTCAGAAGTAGAAAAGTCTGCAGAAATGCCAACATTTATGGGCTATAAACGTGAAAATGGAAAAGTAGGCATAAGAAATGATATCTGGATTATTAATACAGTCGGCTGTATCAATAAAGTAGTTGAAAAAATGGCTTTAAAAGCTGAGATGAAGTACTCAGATTTGATTGAAAATGAAGTTATCGACAGCATCCACGCTTTTCCCCATCCTTACGGCTGTTCCCAGCTTGGAGATGATCTAGAGATGACGCAAAAAGCCTTAGCTGGTCTGGTTAATCATCCTAATGCAGCTGCGGTAATGGTTGTAGGACTCGGCTGTGAAAATAATTTAATTGAAGATTTTAAAAAATATATAGGAGATTATAATTCTGATCGCGTTAAATTTATTAATCTACAGGATGTGGAAGATGATCAAAAAGCAGCAGATAATATTTTAGATAATCTGGTTGATTATGCTGAGAAATTCAAACAGCAAGAAATTCCGGTATCTGAGTTGAAAATTGGTTTAAAATGTGGTGGCTCAGATGGATTTTCAGGAGTAACTGCTAATCCATTATTAGGTAGAATTTCTGATAAACTTGGTAGTTATGGCGGGATTAGTATTTTAACTGAAGTTCCAGAGATGTTTGGTGCTGAAACTATTTTGATGAACAGAGCTAAAGATGAAAAAACATTTAAAAAGGTTGTTAAATTAATAAATGGTTTTAAAGATTATTTTCTTTCACATGATCAGGAAATTTATGAAAACCCATCTCCAGGAAATAAAGAAGGTGGAATTACAACTCTAGAAGAAAAATCATTAGGCTGTACTCAAAAAGGTGGAACAGGGATAGTAAATGATGTTTTTTTCTATGGGGAACAGGTAACGGGAAAAGGACTTAATTTGCTGGAAAGCCCTGGTAATGATTTAGTAGCAACAACTGCACTTGCAATTGCTGGAGCTCATATGGTTTTATTTACTACCGGACGGGGTACACCATTTGGTGGGCCAGTTCCTACAGTTAAAGTTTCTACCAACACTCGATTATATAATAAAAAAAGAAATTGGATTGACTTTAATGCAGGGGAACTGCTGGAAGGTAGAGATATGGAGTTTTTAAGCGAAGAATTTTTTGAATATTTGCTGGGACTTGCCTCTAAAAAGGCTAAAACCAAAAACGAAATTAATGATTATCGAGAAATAGCTATTTTTAAAGATGGAGTAACCTTATAACAACATTATTTTGGAGGGTTAAAAATGATTTCTAAGCTGGAAAATGATAAAATTCTAATTAAAGCTGATAGTTTAGGAGCCGAACTAAAGAAATTAGTTTTAAAAAAGAATAACAAAGATTATCTCTGGCACGGTGATTCGAAATATTGGGGAAGATCTGCACCTGTTTTATTTCCTTTTGTTGGTCGTCTTAAAGCTGATAAGTATGTCTACAATAATCAGGAATATAAAATGACACAGCATGGTTTTGCTAGAGATAAAGAATTTGAACTTATTGATCAGGGTGAAAATCATTTAACATTTAGCTTAACTGAAGACAAAGCAAGCTTAAAAAAATATCCTTTTAAATTTAGACTGGAAATAAAATATAAAATTAAAGTAAATTCGCTGGGGGTCAGCTATAAGGTAAGAAATTGTGATCAAAAGAAAATGTTTTTTTCCATCGGAGCTCACCCTGCTTTTTACTGGCCTTTAAATAAAAACGAGAATAAAGAAGATTATTATTTAGAATTTAATAAAACAGAAACAGCCAGTAGATATCTTCTAGAATCAGGACTCTTGAACAACCAAAAAGAGAAATTAATTGAGAAATCAAAAAAATTAGAGCTTAAAGCAGATACTTTTAAAGATGATGCTTTAGTATTTAAAGATATAAAGTCAGAAAAAATTATTTTGAAAAGCAGAAAGTCTGAAGCAAAAGTTGAAATGGAATTTGAGGGATTTCCTTATCTAGGAATCTGGTCCCAATCAGCTGCTGCACCTTTTATCTGTATTGAGCCCTGGCATGGTATTGCTGATTCAGTCGACAGCAGTGGCAAGCTTGAAGAAAAAGAAGGAATTATGTCTTTAGAAGCTGGAAATAATTTTGAATCAACCTATGTAATTAAAATTGACTAAAGCTAAGTCTTAATTTTAACATTGCTTTTCTTTTGTGATGCATATCATATAAACTCCTTTCTGAAGATGCTATAATTACTTGAGAAGAATAATCAAGTATATAAATTAAAAAGGAGATTTGATAATGAGTGCATTTTTAGGTCCAATCCACATGTGGTTATATAATCAGATTCAAATAGTTGAAAAAAGAGAAGCAGAAATAGTTAAAAAATTTAGCGAAAAATATTTGGAAACTGAGGTGGAAAACATAATCTTTCCTTACCGTTATCAGTATGGTCAATTGAAAGAAGATAAACCGCTGGCGGAATTGATTACAGGAAATGATATTCATCCTTGGTTGGAATCTGCAATAAACAGTGCTCAAAGCCGAGAAGCAGCTGTTATAGCTTCTTTAATGGATAAATATGATGATCAGGAACTGCTTTTTGATATCTATTCTACACAGGCAGAGCAGTTAGCAGAAAAAGCAAAAAAGCGTGATGATATGGAGAAATTCAATTTAGAAGATGCTTTTGATATAATTAATGAGCATTTTGTAGAAAGAATGCCCTGTGATCGCTTATCAGGCGCTATAAAAGAAGAAACTAAAATCATTTGGAAACATAAAAGTCAGCTTCATCAAGAATTTTGGAAGCAGACAGATGTTGAATTAGAATTAATGCATCAATTATATGCAAAATGGTTGTCAGTCTTTACTAAAAATTTAAATGACTCTATCACACACAAAAGAGAAATTGCAGATGAATATTATAATGATATCTTTTTTATTGAAGCATGAATTTAATTTGATTTAGATCAAAGGCTCAGTTTATTTTATAAGCTGGGTTTATTTTTTTTCAATTTTGCTGATTAGGGCTTTTTGACATTTAAATTAAACACTGATATTATTTACTTAATCAAAAAGAAAAAGGAGAAGTGATATTATTAATAAAAAACTAGCTATTTTAAAAGACCTTCTCTCGCTGTTTATTACCCAGCATAGAAACCACTTATCATATATAATAGGTTTTATTTCTGCTTTGAGTTTTGCTGTTGTTTATAGTAAATTTGGCCTTGAGTCAGCAGCAGTCTCTTTATTAATAGGTTTTATAGTCTTTGAAATTTTCAATCATTTCTTTGGTGGAAGCCCGGATATTATCGTTATGGGTGTTGACAGCGAAGAAGATATTATGAAAACATTGAAGAAAACTATGTCTAAGGCTATAAAAGAAAAAAACAAACAAAATTCTAAGCATAAAAATGAATAAAGAATCACAATATTTAATAGTATTTTTTACTTTAGTTTTAATTTTTACATTCTCTTTGTCAATGATTGCTGCCAATACTTTGAGTATTATGGCTACTTCAGATGTTTATCAATATCTAATGTTTTATGATTATATGGAAGATAACTCAGATCCAACTATAGGTTTTTCTAAAACTTATTCTCTGATTGAAGAAGAAAGAGTTATAAATGAAACTTATCAGGGTGAGCCATTAAATAAAGAGATTATAATGAATTATCTAGAAGAATATGGCCAATTAATCTTGAAGATGTTTAAAATCTAAACAAATAAAGATTAACTAAATAATTATATGTTTTCAAAGGAAGCTCTTTCTATTCCAGATTAAGAAAGAGCTTTCTTTTTTGCTATAAAATTTTATATATAAAGTTTTTCTGATATAATAGATTTATAATTATGTATTCCTAGGAGAAAATATGAAATTATTTAAAAATCTTTCAATAAAAAATAAAATAATGTTAGGAATCGGATTAACTTTTATCTTATCTATGTTTTTCCTGCTTGGAATAGTTATTTACCAATTTAATGACTTATCAGCTGAAAATATTTACCTATTCACTTTAATTACTGGAAATTTAACTTTGGTTAATAGTAATTATGGTTATCAAAAAGGAAATGAAATCTTACGCTGTTAGAATCTTAAATGAATTATAGAAATTAGGTGTGTTAATTTCTATAGATGATTTTGGTAAAGATAATTTAAATTAGTTAAAAAAAGGAGTTAGTTATGCAGCTAAAAATCAAAAAATTTAACGAACTAAGTAATTTAGAATTATACAAAATAATTGAAGCAAGAGTTAATATTTTTGTTGTAGAACAAAACTGTCCATATAAAGAGTGTGATAATAAAGATCAGAATTCTTTTCATTTATATTATGAAAAAGATAATGAAATTATTACTTATTTAAGAATAATACCAGCAGGGATATCTTATCCAGAAATATCTATTGGTAGAGTTTTGGTTAAGCCGGAATATAGAAAAAAAGGTCTTGCCAAAAAAATGATGGAAAAAGCTATCTCATTTATTAAAGAAAATTCTGACTCAAAAATAATAAAAATTTCAGCTCAGGAATATGTACTTAGTCTTTATCAGAACCTTGGTTTTAAGATTGTATCTGATAGATACTTAGAAGATAATATTCCACATTATAAGATGATTTACAAATTGTAATTTAAAGATTTTTTTGATAAAATTAAATTGAATTAAAATATTATTGGAGGGATATTTAATTTGATAAATTTAACAGATGCTGTTGTATCAGCAAAAAGATGGGCTATAAATGTAGGCGATATGCAGAAACAAAAGTTAAAAAAAAAGAATTTTAAAGTTAATACCAAAAGTACATTAAGCGATTTAGTCACAGAAGTTGATTTAATTAGTGAAGACATGATAAGAGCTAAAATTAGTCAGAAATATCCGGACCATAATATTATGGGAGAAGAAAATGAGTTTGAAGATAAGCAAAGTGACTATACTTGGATTATTGATCCTTTAGATGGAAGTAATAATTATGCAAGCGCTTATCCTATTTATTGCATATCAATTGCCTTGAAATATAAAAATGAAATTGTATTGGGGGTTATTTATGTTCCAGAATTTGATGAGATATATTCGGCTATTAAAGATAAAGGTGCATATAAATCTGGAACTCCAATAACTATATCATATAAAACTGCTTTAAGACATTCTTTAGTTGCAACTGGATTTCCTTATGATAAAAAGGAATCCAAAATTGATAATTTAGCTCCATTTAATAAAATACTTAAAGAAATAAGAGGTGTTAGACGTTCTGGAAGTGCTGCCTTTGATTTAGTTTCTGTGGCAGGTGCTAAAATTGATGCAGTTTGGGAATTTAAGTTAAAAGAATGGGATTATGCTGCAGGAAAATTATTAGTTGAAGAAGCTGGAGGAGAGTTTTACGAGACTGAAATTAAAGGAGCTTCATTGATAATTGCTGGGAGTAAAGAATTAGTAGCTGAACTAAGAAAGATTATTGAAGAAGTTTATTTATAAAAATATAAGTAGGTGAGCATTAAAATGAAAATAGTTAGATATAAAAAGGATAATAAAATAAAAAATGGAATTTTAAAAGGGGAACACATATATAATATTCAAGGAGATATTTTTTCTGAATTTTCTCCTGCTGAAAAGACTGATCTTTTAAAAGATGTTGAACTTTTAGCACCTATAAATCCACCAAACATTATTGCAATTGGCTTAAATTACAGGCAGCATGCGGTAGAGACGGGTGCTGAAATTCCAGAAAGGCCTGTGATATTTTTAAAGGCCACAAATAGTTTAACTGATCCTAACTCAGATATTATTTTACCTAAAATAGCCGCAGATGAAGTTGATTTTGAAGCTGAATTAGCAGTTATAATCTCAAAAAAGGCTAAAAATATTGAAACTGTAGAAGTTGATGATTATATTTTAGGTTACAGTTGTGCTAATGATGTGAGTGCTCGTGACTGTCAGATAAAAATAGATAAGCAGTGGGCTCGAGGTAAATCATTTGATACTTTTTGTCCTTTAGGTCCCTGGATCGAAACAAATTTAGATCCTGCTGATTTAAAAATTAAATCTATTTTAAATGGAGAAATTATGCAGCAATCTAGAACCTCAGATATGATTTTTAATGTTAAACAGATTGTTAGTTATTTATCACATAACATGACACTTTTACCGGGTACAGTCATTTTAACAGGAACTCCGGAGGGTGTTGGTTTTGCACGCAAAGATCCGATATTTTTAAAAGAGGGAGATCAGATAGTAATTGAGATTGAAGATATAGGAAGTTTAGAGAATGAGGTTAGTAAAGAGAAGGTTTAATCTTTCTATATTTATATTTTTTAAAAGCTCTTTAGGGAGGTAAATTATGCAGTTTTTTAACCAAAAAACATTTGTTTTGTTAATCCCTGTTCTCTTAGCAGTCCTTTGTTATATGGTTCATAAGCTGAGTAAATATTATAAAATAAAAAGGGCAGAAGAACTATTTTCAAACTATCATAAAGATCGAATTATATATTTTAGTAAAGAAGTTAATTTTTTTGGACAAAAATCATCTGGTAGAACTCAAGTGAGAGGTAATGGTTCTTTACTTTTAACTCCAGATGAACTACATTTTACAAGATGGATGCCCAAAAAAAGTTTAGTAATACCCTTAGATGATATTGAAAATATAGAAAGAGTTGATTCTTTCTTAGGAAAAAGAAAAAAAAGAGAATTATTAAAAGTTGATTTTAAAAATTCAAAAGGGGAAAAAGATTCGGCTGCCTGGTTTTTAGATAATATGCAGGCCTGGGAGCAGGTAATAAAAGATAACCTGGAAGAATAAATAAAAACCGCTCTTAAAGATTTAAGGCTAGATAAAGCCTGCAGTCTTGAGAGCGGTTTTGTTTGTTTATCTGGTATTTAGGTACCAGGTACAAAACGGCCGTTTTGTACCTGGTACAGAAGAATTAATTCACAAAACACTTAACATCATCTTAACAATTAGTTACAATTTTTTAACAATTCGGAAATATTCCTGTAACTTTGATGTGTCATTATATTAATTGCAAGAGGAAAACAAAAATAATCTGGAGGTAATAATTAATGAAAAAAATTGGACAAGCTTTTACCGTACTAATTCTTTTGGTTTTTCTTTTTAGTGGATTTGTAATGGCAGCCGAGATGGACTTTGGTGATTTAGGAGAAGAATTTGTTGACTTTGATGGAGATTTAGTTGCCGACATACCTGCTGAAGAATCTGAATGGATCAATCCCGATACAATTATTTTTTCGTATACACCTGTAGAAGAGCCTTCAGTCTATAAGAATGCCTGGTCAGATTTTTTGGACTATTTAGCTGAGGTGACTGGTAAAGAAGTTATGTTTTATGCAGTTGAAAACTATGCTGCTCAGTTGGAAGCTTTAAGAGCAGGAAGAATTCATATTGCTGGTATCAATACTGGTAGTGTCCCCTTTGCTGTAAATACTGCCGGAGTTGTTCCTTTTGCAATGATGGCAGCTGAAGACGGAAGTTTTGGTTATGAGATGGAAATTATTACTCAAAAAGATAGTGAGCTTGAAACTTTGGAAGATTTAGAAGGTAAAACAATTGCTTTTGTATCTCAAACATCTAACTCTGGTTTCAAAGCACCATCTGCAATTTTAAAATCAGAAATGGGTTATGAAGCTGGTAAAGATTATCAGACAACATTTAGCGGCCGTCATGATAACTCAATTATGGGAGTTTATAATGGTGACTACGAAGTTGCTGCCATTGCCAATTCTGTAATGCACAGAATGGATGCCAGTGGAGCAATTGATATGTCAGAAATCAAAACAATTTATAAATCTCAGACATTCCCGACAACTGCTTACTCCTATGTAAATAACCTGCATCCTGGTCTGGCTCAAAAAATTAAAAAAGCGTTCTTTACCTTTGACTGGACAGGAACAAGTTTAGCAGCAGAATTTGAAGATGATAAGTTTATTCCAATTGATTATAAGACTTACTGGGAAGTTATTAGGACTATAGATAGAGCCAATGGAGTGGAATATAAATAGAAATTAACTGAAGATAAATTGACACAGTTTTTGTATTATTGCTGGGGTGGCAGAGGTGGTTAAAAGAGCTGCTTTTGCTTTTAAAAACAGTACCGGGTACCTGGATATTTTTCCCAGGTACCCGGTACCTATATAGAGAGGTGAAAAAATTGCTTAAAATAAATAATTTGCATAAAGAATATTCTGGAGGTGATTTGGCTCTCCAGGGAATTAATCTGGAATTGAAAAAAGGAGAAATCGCAGCTGTTATTGGTCCATCAGGAGCTGGGAAATCAACTTTAATTCGCTGTATTAACCGACTGGTTGAGTCAACAGCGGGAGAAATAATTTTACAGAATCAGGATATTAATCATCTTAATAAAAAAGAATTAAAAAATGCCAGAAGAAAAATGGGTATGATTTTTCAGGAATATGCCCTGGTTGAAAGATTAACTGTTATGGAAAATGTTCTCTCAGGCAGACTGGGGTATTTATCTTTCTGGAGAGCCTGGCTGCGCAAGTTCCCACAAAAAGATATTAATCAGGCTTATCAGATTTTGGATAGGCTGGGCCTAAAAGATCATATTTATAAAAGATCAGACCATCTGTCAGGTGGACAGCGACAGCGGGTTGGAATTGCAAGAGCATTGATGCAGAATCCAGATTTACTTTTAGTTGATGAGCCAACAGCCAGCCTTGATCCCAAAACCGCTCGCCAGATTATGCGTTTAATTACTGAAATGGCCAGGGAAAGAGAGCTTGCTGCTTTAATAAATATTCATGATGTACTTTTGGCGAGAGAATATGTAAGTAGAATTATTGGAATGAAAAAAGGAAAGATTGTTTTTGATGGCAGTCCAGCAGATTTAAATAAAGATACCTTAACTACAATTTACGGAGAAGAAGACTGGAATAACTTTAAGGATAAAGATCAAGAAAATTTGGCATCTGAAGGAGGTAATGACCTTGCTGACAGAGAGCAGCGGAAATTACAGCTGGCAGCGTCCACATCTAATTAAGAATAAAAACAAAAGAGCAATAATTTATTTACTTGCTGTGGCTTATATAATATTTACTTTTATTTCTCTGAAAATTGATTCCCAGCGAATTATACTTGGTCTGAGCAGAAGCCAAAAATACTTTGCTGATTTTTTAAGACCGGATTTTATCTCCCGCTGGAATTCGATTGTTGATGGGATTTTAGAAAGTCTGACGATGACTTATGTGGCAACTGTATTTGGTATAATTATTTCAATTCCTTTTGCTTTTGGAGCAGCAGAGAATATATCTCCAAAGCCGATTTATTACTTATCACGAGCAGTGATAGTTATCTCAAGGAGTTTTCAGGAAGTAGTTATTGCAATTTTTTTTGTGGTAGTTATTGGTTTTGGTCCAATGGCAGGAGTTTTAACCTTAACTTTCAGCAGTATCGGCTTTCTGTCAAAATTACTGGCAGAAGAAATTGAGGATATTGACTGGACTCAGGTGGAAGCGGTTAAAGCCACCGGAGCTTCCTGGCCGCAGCTAATGACTTATGCTATATTGCCTCAAATTTTACCACGGTTTATTGGTCTATCGGTTTACAGACTTGATATTAACTTTAGAGCTTCGGCTGTAATCGGTGTTGTTGGTGCTGGCGGAATTGGTACAACTTTAAATGCCGCTTTTGATCGCTACGAATTTGATTCTGCTTCCGCTATTTTGATTGTGATGATTGCGATTGTACTTCTAGGAGAATTGTTTTCTTCTTTTATTAGAAAAAAGATTAAATAGTGGTTATTAATATAGAAGGGAGTTTTAAAATGTCTAAAAAAAATTATAACTGGCAGCTAAAAAGCACACTTAGAATTTTAAAAGAAATTTTGTTCTGGGCAGCGGGTATCTGGCTTTTTATTTACTGCTGGAATATTATCTCAGCTCGAACAATCTGGCCCTTTGTTTATGATGGGGCTGAACAGGGCTCAAAATTACTAATGAGGATGTTCCCTCCAAACTGGACTTATTTTTTGGATCTTTTAAGACCAATCTGGGATACAATAACTATTGCCACATTAGGAACATTGGCCGCCATATTACTTTCCCTATTTGTAGCTTTTTTGGCTGCAGAAAACACTTCACCTCATCCACTTTTGAGACAGCTGGCTCTTTTGATAATTGTAACTTCTCGCTCAGTTAGTTCTTTAATTTGGGCAATAATTTTAGTAATTATTTTGGGACCAGGGGTGCTGGCTGGAATAATTGCAATTTCTTTAAGATCAGTGGGGTTTGTCTCCAAACTCCTTTATGAAAGTATAGAAGAAATTGATAGAAAACAGGTAGAAGCAGTTGAAGCTACTGGAGCCTCCAAATTTTCCGCTTTAATTTACTCTGTTGTGCCCCAGGTTTTTCCTTCATTTGTTGGGACAGCTGTTTATAGATGGGATATTAATATTCGCGAATCAACAGTTGTTGGTTTAGTAGGAGCTGGTGGAATTGGGCTGCAGTTAAATGAGGCAATTTTGGGGCTTAAATGGCCTGATGCAATTATAATATTTATGATGATTTTATCATTAGTATTATTTTCGGAATTATTTTCAGCTAAAATTAGAAAAACTCTTATTTAGTGCATTTTTATATACTACACCTACCGTTTATGCTTCCAAAAATTGGTTCTGTAAACGGTAGGGACACTGTTTTTATACATTTTTCTCTTCAGATGGTATAATAATATCAAGATTATCATCAATTAATAAAACATTTGAGGAGTTATAGCTATGATTTGCGAAAATGTAGATTTCAAATTTGGACTGCCCCTGAATATTTCGTTGAATTCTCTAAATCAAAAAAAGAAATTTAATCGCAGTTTTAAGTTGATCTGGCTTTTAGAAGGAAGAATAACTTATGAAAATAGTAATTTAAAAACAGAATCAAAAAATAAAATTAACCTGGAAACAGGAGAAATGAAGATAATAAACAGTTATACTCCTTTTAGGATCCTAAAAAAATCCAGGGGTTGTAAATTTCTTGTTTTTGATTTTAAATATAATTATTTAAATAATTTTTCCTTTGATTTTGAAGAGAAAGTATATAACTTAAATAATGATGCTAATTTGAATGAATTTAAATATTTAGCAGCTTTAATGGCTAAAGATTATTTTTACTTAGATTACCAGCTGGCAAAAAAAATAAAAACTAAGTTAGATAAGTTACTGACAGTTCTTAATAAAAATCACTGTATTCATAATCAGCGCCAGGATAATTTCTATAATAAACAGAAAGACAATATAGTAATTAAGGTAATCGAAAAATTGGAAACTCAATTTGCAGAAAATTTAACATTAAAAGAAATAGCAGAGGAATTTCATTATAACAGTTCTTATTTATCAGAGAAATTTAAGAGTTTAACAGGTGTAAATTTCAAAAGTTATTTAGATCGCCTGCGGCTGGAAAAAATTTTGGCTGAACTTTTGTATACAAATAAAAATATTAGTCAGATTGCACTGGAATCAGGATTCAAAAATATCAAGAGTTTTTATCGAGTCTTTAATGATCAGTTTAAGCAGAGCCCGGTTGAATTAAAAAATAATTACCCAGAATTAAAAAAGGAAAACTTAATTAATGAGTTTGGAGATCTTAAATATTTTAATGATTATTTTACAGAAATTATTAATTCTTACCAGCAAAATAAAAGGAGAATAGAGGATGAGCTACAAAAAGAAGTGATTCTAGACTCAGGCGGTGAAAATCAATCACTTAATCCAATCTGGAATAAATTGATTAATGCTGGTACTGCTCAAAGTATTTTAGACTCAAATCTTAGAAAACAAATTGTAGAACTTCAACAGGAAATTAACTTTGAATATTTGCGTTTTGAAGGGATATTTAATGATGACCTTGAAGTTTGTAAAGGGGATAGCCTGGAAAATATTCATTACAACTGGAAACTGGTAGATAATATTTTTGATTTTATATTAAAAAACAAATTTAAACCTTTTATAACTTTAAGTTTTATGCCGGAATTACTGGCAAGTGACAGAGATAAAACAATTTTTTATTATCAGGCTAACTTTTCTCCTCCTAAAGACATTAATGCCTGGCTTGATTTAATTGATGCTTTTATTATTCATTTAATTAATAGGTATGGAATTGAAGAGGTACAGCAGTGGTATTTCCAGGTCTGGACTGAATTCCCAGTACGTGGCTTTCACTGGGCGGGAACCGAAGCAGAGTATTTTAATTTTTATGCTCGAACTGCCGAAAAGATTAAAGCAATTTCTCAATCACTAAAGGTTGGCCCTGCTTCTGAAACATTTTTTGAAGAAAATTTTCTTTCTGAAAAATTCCTGGAATATGCTGAGCAGAATGATACTGCAATAGACTTTTATAATATTAATCTCTATCACAATTCAGTTCCGATTATGGAGGAGGATCCTGATTTAAGTAAGTTTTATAAAGAAAGCACTCTGGAAAATATTAAATTTAAATTCAAAGAAAAAGATTATTCAATTAAGATATCTCAAAAAATAAATAATCTACTGGCAAAATATTATCCGAAAGCAGAGTTAATAGCAACCAGGTGGAATGTAAGCTGGAATGCAAAAGAATTGGTACATGATACTGCCTTTATGGCTGATTTTATCATTGATAATGCTTTAAAACTTCAAGAAGAATTGGATGGACTTGGCTATTTAAATTTATCAGATTTGATTTCAGAATGGCCAATTAACGAATTACCTTTTTTCGGTGGCAGAGGTTTGATGAATACAGAAGGGATTAAAAAATCTGGTTATTATGCTTATATCATTCTTTCAGAACTGGGAGATGAAATTATTGCTCAGGGAGAAAATTATATAATAACCTGTAAAGGAGACGATATTCAGATTTTATTGTATAATTATGCTTATTTAAATCAGAGCTATCGTAATGGAGATTACAGTATAATTGATGAGTATAATAGATATCATGTATTTGAAAATAAGGATTCTTTAAAATTCAAATTTAAATTTTCAGGTCTTAAAGGGAAATATAAGTTAAGTCATTATCATTTAAATAGAGATTCTGGTTCAGCCTTTGATCAGTGGATTAAAATGGGAGCTCCTTCAGATTTAAATAATCATGAAATTAAATACTTGAAAAACAAATCTTTTCCTGATTTAATGATAGATTATTTGGATTTAAAAGGTGAATATAATTTAGAAGCTGAAGTAAAAAGACATGGAATTGAATTTTATTTACTGAGAAAACAATTTCAGATTCAATTATAAAAATATAATATTTTACACTTTAAGCCCCGAACCCAAAGAAGAGATATTAAATTTTATCTTTTCTTTGGGTTTGATTTTTTGTTTATATAGGAAACTATGCTTTTGCAGGAATGTGGATAACTTTGTAGAAAGATAAAAATATTATGAGCAAAAATAAATCAAAAAATCATCCAAAAATTAAAACAATATTGAATGATCACTGGGAAGA
>Ga0208154_10028_pt1 | contig 64817 bp, 56 predicted proteins | sample Wag4S2014_11_5_FD_187354 | JGI IMG/M metagenome (GOLD analysis project Ga0208154, IMG submission 187354) | Deep subsurface shale carbon reservoir microbial communities from Ohio, USA - Utica-2 Time Series 2014_11_5 (SPAdes) (version 2) ...
AGGAGTCCTCCTTGTGGTTGTGTTTTTTATTTTGTCAATAAATATATTCAACCACTCAAAGAAGGATTCCTCTTTTTATTTAAAAAAATTATCATAATTTTATTTACACAACTTATTATACATTACTAACTTTTCAATATTCTTTTGTATTCTCAAACAGAAACTTTCCGCTTCTTTTTGGTTAGTAGTTGGTAAAATTACAGCGAATTCATCTCCTCCTATGCGGGAGACTACATCTTCAGCTCTAGCTGTCGATTTCAAAATATCTGCAGCATTGATTATATACTCATCACCCTTTTTATGACCATAAGTATCATTTACCATTTTTAATTCATCAAGATCTCCAATTACAATTGTAATCGGATATTTTCGTGAAGAATTTAATCGATTTAATTCATTTTCAAAATATCTTCTATTATATAGACCTGTCATCTCATCGTGAAAGGAAAGGTATTGTATCTGCTTTTCTTTCTTTTTTCTTTCAGTTATATCCTTATATAATGCGTAAATACCTATCTGCCCATCTACCAGTTTAATAGGAAAGCCCTGTAAATACACATTTATTTTCCCACCACTTTTAGTTTTTCTAATACTTTCAGCTTCAACCTTTTCATCATTTTTTACTTTTTTTGTGTATTCCCTTCCTTTTTTAATAAAATCATCTGGAAGAAGAAAATCATCTAAATTTTTATTTAAAAGCTCACTCTCTTTAAATCCAAATAATAACTCAAATTTTTTATTAATTTTTAACACTCGAAAATCATTATCTAAAAGTACAATTGCCTCGGTAGAATTATTAAAAAGCTGTTCAAAATAAATTTTCTGTTTTTTAAGTTGGTTTTCGTTTATTTTCAATTCAGTAATATTTCTGATAGTTGATACTATAATCTTATCCTTTTTTTCTTTTGAAGTTACAGGAGAAAAAATTACATCAAAATATTTTTCTTGTCCCTTAATATTAAGCCTGTAATCAAAACTTTTCTGCTTTTCTTCCTGATAAACCATTTTGCAGTATTTTAAATATTTATCTGCTATATTTTTAGGTAAAATATTTTTAACATTTTTACCAATAAGCTTGTCTTTGGCATCAACTAAATCATCAGAATCTGAAGTCAAAATATTTAAATAATTACCCTCTTTATCCAGTAAAATTATTATCTCGGGGATAGCTTTTAAAACTGTACTTAAATATTTTTTTTGTTCTGTTATTTTATCTTGAGCATATACTCTATCTAAGGCAGCTGTAAAATGTGAAATTAAAATTTCAGCCAGCTCTAAATCATTTTCTGTAAAAAAATTTTTATCAGGAGCCGCAGCCTGAAAAACACCATACCTGCCAATCGGAATACTAAGAGCGGATTTGTAGATGCTTTTAACTGATAAAGCTTCTGGATGGTTTTGTAAATCATCAATGATAAAGCTTCTCTTTTCGTTATAGGTTTTAGCTGCTATACTCGTATCTGATATTGATCTTTTTTCCTCTTCAAACTCACTGCTGGAAGCAGCGGAAACAAATTTTTCTTCTTTAACAAAAAGAATATTACATAAATTAAAATTCAAAAGGTTTTCAGCTGCTTTAAGAGTTATTTCTAAAATTTCTTTTTCAGTTTCTAATTCTTTAAAATCTAAAGCTATTTGATGTAATTCTTTTATTATCTTTTCGGTTCCTTTCTTTTCAGCTTTATCTTCAATAGTTATTTCTTTCAACTTTTTCACCTCTATCTAATTAAATATTATTCGGTTCTGATCAAATTAATAAATTCAGCTGCTAAATCTGGGTCGAATTGGCTGCCTGCACAATCACTAATTTCTTCTAAAGCTCTATCTTTAGGAACTGCCTTTTTATATGATCTTTTATGAGTCATTACATCATATGCATCTATAATAGAAATTATCCTGGCAAGATAAGGTATGTTTTCTCCCTTTAACTTCCCTGGGTAGCCACTGCCGTCCCAGCGTTCATGATGGGCATATATATCATCAGCTACTACTGCAAATTCCTGAGATGAAGAAGCAATCTTATAGCCCCTTTCAGGATGATCTTTTATAATCTCCCATTCTTTATCTGTCAATTTACCTGGCTTTTTTAAAATTTCTTCTGGAATTGTTGTTTTTCCTATATCATGCAGTGTTGCCAGTAAAGATAATCGATGCTGCTGTGAATTGCTGAGCCCTAATTTTTCCCCGAAATCAAAAGCAAGCTTTGTCATTCTCACTGCATGTTCTTTCGTTTCATTGCTTTTGGCAGTCAGGGTATTAAGTAAGCTCTGAACAATTTTACTCTTTGTACTTCTGCTTTCTGATAATTTATTTTGATACATCTCATTATCCGCTTCTTTTAAAACTTGATCAATACTTTGTTCAGGTTCAGTTTTAGTAGCTACTCCGATTCCAATTGAAACGGCAACTTCCTCACTTTCAGTTTCTCTGCATTTTCGTTTAATTCTTAACACTATTTTTTGAGCTTCTCTATTACTTGTTTTAGGCAGTAGAACTGCAAATTCATCTCCACCCTGTCTGGCCAATATATCTTCATCTCTGACTACTTCTTTCAATAAATTCGCAGCTTTAATGAGGAGTTGATCTCCCTTTTCGTGGCCTAAGCTATCATTGATAAGTTTTAAACCATTGACATCAGCCATAATAATGCTTATCGGGAGCTGCCTTTTGGTATCCAGTCGCTTAATTTCTTCTTCAAAAAAACGCCGATTATATAACTCAGTTAAACTATCCCTATATAAAAGGTATTTTATCTGCTTTTCTCTTTCAACTCTTTCAGTAATATCTTCAATAAATGCACCAACTCCATAACTGCCATCTAAAAGTTCTACTGGAAATTTAGTAACCTTATAAACTTTATCATTCCATTCAACTTCTTCAACTATTATTTTATTTTCACTACTAACCATTAATTGATGGTAAACCTTGTCATCAGTTAATCTGCGAAGATTAGCAAATTCTCTATTGCTTATCTGATAATCATTCTTCCCGATTATTTCTTTTTTGGATTTATTATAAAATTCAGCAGCTGCTTCATTTACAAATAAATAGTTCATTTTATTATCTTTTAGATAAATTAGATTATCGTTAGCATCTATAAAAGTCTGATAAAGTTTATTGAAATTTTCCAATTCATTTTTAATTGATTTTAGCTTCCTGTTTTTTCTATAAAACAGAATACTAAAAACCAATAAAATCAAAATAATCAGGCCAAAAGAAATATATAAATAGGTTCTTATCCTTCTATTATTGGCTTCTGCTTTTACTCTCGCAGTAACATCATTAAAAATAGAAAAAAGAACAGGTGTCCCATTAAAATTATTTGGATAGGAATACACTTCTATATTTCTTATTTCTCCCGAAGCTAATCTATGTTTAAAATCAAAATGGTTCTGCTGTTCAGAACGAGCAAGTTCTATTTTTTCAGCCATTTCTTCGGGACTTAAAATATTAATATCTGAAATGTTCATCGCAAGCAGCTCTTCTTCTGGATAGCTATAAAAATTAACTGCAGCTTCATTAGCATAGATAATTTCACCATTTTCTTGATTGATAAGAAAAATCATAGCTCCGTGTTTATCGATTAAGTCGATCATTTCGTTTATTGTCTGGCTTTTTACATTAGAAGAAAGCAGAATTATGATCATGAACATCAATAAAATAATTATTTTACTTTTATTTGTACTCCTAATAAGTTTTAAGATAGTAATCAAATCCTTATTAATGCTATTTTTATTGAAAAATTAACAATAAAGGTTAGTTGTTACTGACTACAGACCTGATTTCTACCATTTTCTTTAGCCTTATAAAGGGCTAGATCAGCTCTTTTGAAAAAAGTATTGTAATCATCACTATTTCTCAGTTCAGTAATCCCCATACTTACAGTGAGTTTTTGCGGCAGTGATGGTACTTCTAAATTTACTGTCTTTTTTCTTATTCTCTCTGCATAATTTATTCCATTTTCTAATGAAGCCCCATTTAAAACAATCGCAAATTCCTCACCACCAATTCTGGCAGCCATATCTCCCTTTCTGCTTTCTGCTATTAAAAGTTGACTAAAAGCTTTTAGGACTTCATCCCCAACATCATGACCATAACTATCATTAATATTTTTGAATTTATCAAAATCACATATTATTAGAGAAAGAGGAAATAAATGTCTTTGTGAATAAGAAATAACTCTGTCAGTATATTCAATAAAGTGGCGGTAATTGCTTAATCCTGTGAGTTCATCAGTTCTTGCAAGCTCTTTAATTTTTTTATTAGCTTCTTGTAGATGAAAATTTTTTTTGTTTAATTCACGAGTTGCATTTGATAATTGATTATTGAGTTTAGAAATTTTATTAATGACATCTTCCTGTTTTAGATTATTTTTTTGACCAAACAAATAAAAACCGTCTTCTTTTAAACTAAAAATATAGCAGGTAAAGTTAAGATACGAATAGCTAGTGCTTATTTTTTTGGTTAATGATAGCTCAAATCTTTTATAGTTTTTTATTTTTTTTAATTCAGAATATCCTATAGTTTCTCCAGTGAAAACTTCATTTAATTTTAACTTTATAATTTCTTCTTTCTCAAGTTGGGTTATATCCAAAAAGTTTTTATTGAAACCTATAATATTTAGCTTTTTATCTAAATTAATTATTATATAATCACTGACTTGATTTAAAAAACAATTTATTGGATAGGGTAAATCAGAATAAAGATCCTCAAACATTTTTACCATCCACTTCTTCCCACCATTTATTAGCCTGTCTAAGAGCTTCTTTACTATCAAAAGCACAGGCGTCTGCACCTACTTTTTCCCAGAGTTTAAGATTCTCATTAAATATTTTTCCTCCCACTAAAATTTTAATATTCTTTAACTCCTCTTCATCCCTTATTTTGCTTATAGTCTCTTTTAAAGGAACTATATTAAATGGCATGGCAGCTGAAAGGCCTACCATAAAAGGTTTTTTTATCTTCAGTAGTTCAATAAGATCATCAGGAGGGGTATCAGCTCCTAAATAATCAACTTCCCAGCCGCTACTTTCCAGTGTATCAGCTATTATTCTTGCTCCAATTTCGTGAAATTCATTTACGGCAGCAGAAATAACGGCCTTTCCTTTATTTTTCTTTAAAGAAATATTATTAGCATAAATAGAAGAATTGACTCTTGCAACAATGGAAGAAGCAAGATGCTCTTGAGCTGTAGAAATAACCCCTTTTTCCCACAATGAACCAACTTTATACATTGTGGGTTTAATCATATTCTCAAAATATAAAAGCATCTCATCTTTTGATTTTATATTTTCTGCTTCACTTAAACATTGATCATGATTTCCTTCCAGAAGTGCTTTTAAAAATTCATCAGGGGAATTAAATTGATTATTTGAAACTTCAAATTCATTATCTTCTCTGGATTCAGATTCTTTGACAAATAGTTTGTGATTATCAAGCATCAAGTTATAAATATTGATAATTAACTCTGAATTTTCGCTGCTCAGGTTATTATTTACTGCAGATTTCCAGGCTTTTAGTTCAACTGGAAAATACTGATAGGAAAAGCCATGATTTTTATATGTCCTATATACCCAAATAATAGTATTAATAAAAAGTTCTTCAGATTTTACTTTAAAACTATTATACATAAATCCAGCATGATTTTCATGATTATCTTTCATCTTTTTTATAGGATTATTTCCAATAAGCTGCATTAAATCATCTCTTTGAGATAAATTTTCATTAACCTCTTTAATAAGCGTATTCATTTTTTTATTATATTCTTCTGCAGCTTTAAGGGTTATTTTCTCCAGGTTTGAAGTAATTTCAGCTCCTATATTTAACATATGATCACCCACCCCCAAATATTTTTATTTTTTTTCATGTATAATCGAATATAAATATTCTTTTTCTGCAAAGGGTATTGGCTGACTATAAACCTCTACATCCTTAGCTTCTTCATTAACTGTTCGATGCTTAAAATTAAAATAGTTTTTGCTTTTCTCCCTTGCCTCTTCCATTTCTTTTTTTACCTCTTCTTTATTTAAGACATTTATATCTGATATTTTCATTGATGTCAATTCTTCTTTACTCCAGCCATAAAAATTTACGGCTGCAGGATTAGCATCAACTATCTTACCATTATCAGGGTCAATAATTAACATAACTGTGTAATCATTTTCAAAGAGTGCTTTATATCTATCTTTAATATTTTTATATTTGCTTTTTGTTTCCTTAAGTTCAGTAATATCTCTGTAGATAATATAATAACCCATATTTTCTTCTTCTAAAGAAACAGGAAAAGCCTGAATTGAAACATCAATTAGTTCACCATTTGCTTTCTCTCTAATTGTCCTTGAATTTACATTTTCTCCCTGAGATAATTTATAAATATAATTATCAGTTTCTCTAGTTCTATCTATTGGAACTATTTTTTTGATATTTTCTCCTATTATTTTTTGCTCATCATAGCCAAACATTTCAATGAAATAATCATTAACTTTAATAATATGAAAGTCTTCATCCACAATTACTATACCCTCTTCTGTTTTTTGAAATAATTCTTTATAATCTTCATTTCTTTTTAAAATTTGATTTTCTATTTTAGAATCGCTAATTTCATCATCTAAAATATCTAATTTAAGCTGGTCAATTTTATCATCTTCGATAATCCTGATAAAGGTATCTGCCACCTGAGGTGAAAACTGGCTTCCTTTATTACTTTTAATTTCTGCTACTGCTTTTTCAAAACTTAAAGAATTACGATATGCCCTTTTAGATAACATAGCATCCCACGCATCTGCCACTCCTAATATTTGAGAAATAACAGGAATTTCTTCTTCTTTTAGCCCTTCAGGATAGCCTCTACCGTCCCATCTTTCATGATGATACAGTAAATATTTTGCAATCGGTTTTAATGTTTCAGAACTACTCAAGGCTTTATTTCCCCAGACAGGATGTTTTTTGATCAGTTCATACTCTTTATCAGTTAATTTTCCTTTTTTATTTATAATATCGAGCGGGATAAGCAATTTGCCTATATCATGAACTAATCCTGCCCAGTAGGTGTTTCTAATTGTTGTTTCAGGCAAGTTCATTTCTTTAGCTATAGCTGCAGCTATTTTTGCTACATTTTCGGAATGACCTTTGGTGTAGAGATCATACATTTCCATAATCTTAATAATCGAGGTTATAAGTTCCCTGGTAAATGAATTTTGTAGATTGGTATATTCTTTTATTGTGTAAAAACTTAAAGCAATATTATGAAACGCTTTAAAAACACTAAGAGAATTATTAGTAAAATTTTTGCTGCTCTTTTCGCTAATATCCAGACTTAAGCCTGCTTTTTTCTGACCTGAAATTTCTAAATCCATATATAATATTTCTTTCATTTTATAGCTTAATTTTTTCAATTTATTATAATTCTTTTGGTCCATAAATTTTTTATTTCTTCTTTTTACTTCACTAAAATTTATAATCTCAATATTATCATTTTTATTGAAAAATGCTTCTTCTGGTATATTGATATCTTTAAAACTGGAGAGTTCATAACCAATAGTATTTATAAAATTAACCTTTCCTTTTTCGTATATATAAACACTACCATAATCAGCTTCAGGTATAATTTTTATAGCATTATTCAAAAGTTCTCCCAAAAAATCTTTTTCAGTTAATAAGCCCTCATCTGTCATATTAGATACAAGTTCAATCATTTTAACAAATCTCTGGTTGAGTGAATTTATTTCTTCAAAGGACTGTTCTAATTCCTCATTCATAGCCATAACTTCTTCATTATAGGCTGTTAGCTGTTCAAAAGCAGCAGCTAATTCTTCTTTTTGTTCTCTAATCTTTTCTTCTTTATCTTTTCTTTCTGTAACATCAAAAGCAAAACCTTCAATTACATAAGTACTATCTTCTTTTGTTCTGCTTTTTATAGCATTCATACTAATCCATTTATGAACTTCATTTTTTCCTATCGCCTGATATTCAAAGTTTTTGACTTCATCATTTTCATTTAATTCCATGATAAATTCTTCTCTTCGTTTTTGATTTAAATAAAGATCTTTTTTTAAGTCATTATAATGTTTTAAAGTCTCATCTATACTGGAAAATCCCAGAATCTCTGCCATGCTTTCATTAATAGAAATTATTTTCCCGTTAGAAGTTGTTTCAAAAATACCTATTGGTGCTTTATTAACTAAATTATCATATTTATCGCTTTTCCTTTTTATTATTTCATTATCTCTTTTTATTTCAATATTTTTATTAATTATTTCAAGGTGAGATTCTATTAGTTCTTTAAACTGCAGCATAATTTCCTGAGTGTTTTTAGAAAAATGATGGGTCTTTTTGTCGTGAATACAGAGTGTACCAAAGATTTTATCATCAGGCCATTTTAAAGGGTAGCCTAAATATGCATTTAGTCCAGCCTGAGCATCAATTGAATCTTTCCACTTGCTGTTTTCTAGAGCATTGACAATCATTACTTTCTTCTCATTTTTAATAACAGCCTCACAATAATGACCTGATAATCTAGATCTCATTCCTTCTGCAAAGATATTCTCAAGATTATCACTTGCCTTAAAAACATCAAGAAAAGGAGGATCAAACCGTGTTATCAAAGCATCTGAACTGCCTGCTGTTTTAACAAGTATATTTACAATGTTCTGCCATTTATCCTGCATTTTTACTGGGATTTTTTTGTTATAATCTTTTTTACTCACTTAAAATTCTCCTTTTATAATTCAATCCTGGTCTGTTAATTTAGACATTAAATAATTTTTCCGTATTGATTACTATTACTAATTTCTCGTTAAGTGTTAAAATCCCTTTTATAAATTCCGAACTAATTTCATTTTATTTTCTTATTTTCTCTTTTAATATCTTCAACTGCTAGTGTTAATATGCCCTGCATTTGATCTACCATAAATCTTAAAGTTATATTTTCGACGGTAGTAATTATCATCCTCTTTACCTTCATCCTTAAAAGCTTCTAAGGTTTCAAGTCTTGATTTGCTGATTAATAATTCTCCAACTAAATTCATTATCTTATCAAGATTTTCTAAATCTAAGTTATTTTTTTATTCATTTAATTACCTCCATATCGCCTGCAGGTTTAACTTAAAGGAAAAATAGGGGCTAATACAAATTGTTTTTGTATTAACCCCTTCTTTAATAATAATTTGTGATTATTATAGTTTGAATTTATTTACCGCTTCTGTTAGATTATTGGCCATATCTGCCAAGTTTTCAGCAGCAGAAACAATTTCTTCAGTTGAAGCAGATTGTTCCTCACTGGCTGCAGCTACCTCTTCTGAGTTACTGGCAGCCTCTTCACTTACCCTTGCAATCTCCTGTACAGTTGCTTCAACTTCTCTACTGTTAACATTTACTCTCTCAGACTGCTGGCTAATATTTTCTATCAACTCGCTCAGTCTCAAAGCAGCATTATTTATCTTTTCAAAGGTATTCCCTGTATTTTTTATAGCACTTACACTGCTGTCAACTACTTCCTCTGTATTATTCATTTTATTAACAGCATCTCCAACTCCACCCTGGATTTCTTTTACCAGACCACCAATTTGAGTTGTTGCTTCTTCTGACTCTTCTGCCAGCTGTCTTATTTCATCTGCGACTACAGAAAACCCTCTGCCTGCTTCTCCTGCTCTGGCTGCTTCTATTGCCGCGTTTAAGGCTAAAAGATTAGTCTGAGCTGCTATATCATTAATCAACTCTACTATTTCTCCAATCTTATTTGATAAATCTCCTAAGTTGTTGATAGTATTTGCAACATCCTTAGTATTTCCTTTTACATTTTCGATTTGTTCGACTGAATTATCTACTGATTGATTCCCTTCATTTATGTTATTCATAACATTATCAGCCTGTTCATCCATCTCCGTTGACATTTTCTCTACATCATTTATCTGCTCAATCAGTTCATTAATCTTACTGTTTGTTTCTTCAACCTGAGCTGACTGTTCTTCTGCTCCAGATGCTACCTGCTGAATAGATTCTCCCACCTGCTGGGCAGCTACAGCAACTTCTTCTCCCGAAGCAGAAAGTTCTTCACTTGAGGCAGATAAATTTTCAGCTATATTAGATACATTTGTAATCACATTTCTTAACTGGTCCTGCATTGTATTTAGAGCCTTTGCTAAAGTTCCTATTTCATCATTACTATCAACATCAATTTTTTCTGCAGCAAGATTACCATCTGCTATTTCTTTGGCAAAAGCAACACCTAAGTTAACAGGTTTAGTTATGCTTCTTGTAATGAAGAAGGCTAAAATTATACCAATTAATACAGCAATAACTAAAGCTATGATCAGATTTCTAATGGCTGTTGACTGGGCTTCATGCATCTCTTCTACATGAAGATCCTTTAAGGAGTTAGCCTGAACAATAAATTCTTCTGCCTTTTCTTCCAGCAATGCTTTGTTTTCATCTTTGACAAGCTCAACATTATGTATTTCCCTAAATACCTGCTCTGTATTTTCTAATTGAGCTATAATGTTTTCTGCTGCTTCAATGTCCTGTGCTTCGTTAAAGGAATCTCTTAATTCAGCAGCTGTGCTTTTGGCTGTTTCAAAAGCTGCTAAAGTGCTATCTGCATATTGACTCTGCATTTCAGCATTTGCGAGATTAATTATATAGTTTCTTTCCTGAATCCCAATTTCATTAATATTTGCTTTTAAATCATTAGCCAGCTTTCTAGTTGAATATTTTTGGTTAACCTTATTTAAAGTTGTTTCTATATTAGTATCTGTTTCTTGCTGTAATGAATTCGAAGCATCCATATATTTTTGTTGTATCTTATCCAGCTTTTCTCTGACTTCTCCAAATATCTGGTTTTCCTGTTCTAAAAGAGAATCAAGATTGTTATAATTACCACCAGATATATTATCCCAAATTTGGGAGGTCTTAGTTTTATATGTTTGAAATCCTGTATAAAAGTTTTCTCTAATTTCTATTTCTTCTGCAAAAATTGTATCTGTATTCTCATATTTTTCAAAGCGTTCTGCTGTTTGAGCAATATTTTCATCAAAAACACCTTTTAACTGTTCTATCTCTCCCCTGTTATTTTCATTAACAGCTTTCATTAGGGCAACTTTGGACTGCTGAAAATCCCGATCAGCATTTAATAAGTAATTAAAAGTAGGTAAATAATTTTCTGCAAATTCAGATACTATTTCTTCCTCAATTTTCGTTAATTCTTCAAGAGCCTGTTCATATTCTTCCTCCTGATTTGTAAGTATGGTATTAATATGAATGTTCAGATCTTCTTCAGTATTTATAAATTTGCTTCTTAACTCATTCTGCTGAAAAAGTGAATCTGCATAATTATTTGCAGCATTACTATATTCACCTGCAAGTGTCTGCATCTGAGTAACTCTATCTTTGTCCCCCTGCTCATTCATCAGGGCTTTAGTTTCTTCTGCCTGCTCATTCATCTTTTCAGCTAAAGAATTAATATTATCAATATAGATTTGTTCTTCTCTCAGCATAAAATCTTTTTCATTCTGCCTCATTTCTAAAGCAGTTTCTGCAAAACCAACTGCATCCATTGCAATTGTTGCATCATGATCCACATTATTTAGACCACTGTAGCCCATAAAAGCCATTACAGCTGCAATAATTAACAGTAATGTAAATCCCCCACCAATTTTGATACCTAAATTCAGATTCCTAAATGCTTTAAACATTAATTTACCCCCTTGGATGATTTAAACACTACTTTATAAGAAAACTAAATAAAAAAATTTTAAATAAATACCGTGCTGTCTTTACTAAAAAATTTTTTAGAGTTTATTTGATCATGTCAGACGCAACAACAGCAGTTATCTTAAGGATAATAGTTTTATGGCACTGGCCATTTCTATACCCGTTTCTACCGGAGAGAATGAGATTAATTATCTCAGTATCCCACTGTTATACTCTGTGATTCATGTATAGCAAAGGTAACGTTATTGACACCGCAAAATGCTAATGCTGTCCATTTATGATAGAAAATAAGAAAGAATTCCTAAAGCCTTTAAATCCGATCAAAATAATTGAGCGGATTTATTTTTATTAGCTAGGAAATTATACCTGATGGTTTGTTGTGGATAATATTTATAGTTTCATAATTTCCGCTATCAACAAAATTTAACCTTACTATATTACAGATTGTCCGAAGGACATTTTGTTCCTTTATTATTTAAAACATTGTTTAAGATATAAGGTGCAAAATCATCAGCAGCAGCCGGATGTGGTAAAACATTATACTGCAGCTGCTCAAACTCAGCTTTCAACTTTTCCAGCCGCTGGGGTATATCCTCTCGCACATGGTAGCCTGCAAAAATAAAAAGAGGAAAAATATTAAACTGCTCATATCCCTTCTTAACTAAATCCTCAATTACTGTTTCCAGCTGCGGAGAAGCAAATTCCAGACAGGCCCCTCTAATTAATACATAGCTCCCTCTTGAATCAGATTTTCCAACCTGATCCGTCATTCCTGATAACGATTCAAACTCTTTTCTCTTTTTATTTTCAGAATTAATTTCATTTAACTTCTGAATAAAATTTTTAAACTCCTGCTTGCTTTCCTGGCACTTACTTCCATGACTGACTACAACTAATACTTTTTGGCTGTCCATTATAATTCCGCCTTTAATTTTTTTAAGACCTGATAATTGACAGCAATTGTTTGATCCAAATTTTCTTCACTCAAAGCCAGAGAAATAAAGTTAGCTTCAAACTGAGAAGGCGGTAAATAAATTCCGGCCTCTATCATATTTCTAAAATAAGCTGCAAAAAGTTTTTGATCACAGCTTTTGACATCCTGATAATTTTTTACTTTTTTGGCAGTAAAAAATAGAGTAAACATTGATCCAACTCGATTAAAATAGGCTGGAAATTCAAGCTCTTCAATATTCTTTTTAAATCCTTTTTCCAGTTTTTCTGCCTTTGCTTCCAGCTGAGTATAAATCTTTTTATTCTTTAATTCTTTTAAAGTAGCCAGCCCTGCCTGCATGGCCATTGGATTACCCGATAAAGTTCCTGCCTGATAAACGGGGCCAACTGGGGCAACATAATCCATAATTTCTCTTCGACCAGCATAGGCACCAACTGGCATTCCTCCCCCAATAATTTTACCAAAAGTACTTAAATCAGGCTCAATCTTATAAAGTTCCTGAGCACCACCCCGGGCCAGACGAAAACCTGTCATTACCTCATCAAAAATTAAAAGGGCACCATTTTTACGGGTGATTTCTCTTAAAAAATCTAAATAACCTGGCTCAGGGGCAATAACTCCCATATTTCCAGTTACCGGTTCTAAAATAATACCTGCAATCTCAGAACCATATTCCGTAAAAACCTTTTCTACAGCCTGCTGATTGTTATAAGGGACTACTATAGTTTCTTTAGCAGTATTTTCAGTCACACCCGGGCTGCCTTTGATACCCAGAGTAGCAGCACCAGAACCTGCATCAACCAGCAGACTATCTCCATGGCCGTGATAACAGCCTTCGAGTTTAATAATCTTATCTCTACCTGTATAACCCCGGGCCAGCCTGATCGCACTCATGGTAGCTTCAGTTCCCGAATTGACCATCCGTACTTTGTCGACTGCCGGATAAAAATCCACTATCAATTCCGCAATTTCCGTTTCAATTTCAGTCGGTGCACCAAAACTGGTTCCCTTTTTAAGCTGCTTTTTTAACTTTTTAATTACCTGAGGAGGATTGTAACCTAAAATCATTGGCCCCCAGGAATTAACATAATCCAGGTACTGATTACCGTCGATATCATAAAGATAAGCACCCTCACCTTTCTCGATAAAAATTGGATCCATTTCCACAGCCGAAAAAGCCCGGGCTGGACTGTTAACTCCACCCGGAATTACCTTTTGAGCTTTCTTAAAAGCTTTTGCTGATTTTTTTCTCTGATCTCCCATAAAAATCACTCCTTAGCTGATTACTTTCTTGAAAATATAAAAATTTAGCTCACTAATTTCCAACTCTATTTTTGCTTAGACTTTACTTAAATTTTAACTATCTCTGCATCACTTTTTTTATTAGCTAGGAAATTATACCTGATGGTTTGTTGTGAATAATATTTATAGTTTCATAATTTCCGCTATCAACAAAATTTAACCTTACTATATTATAGATTGTCCGAAGGACATTTTGTTCTTTCCGCTTTTAAAGTTTTAAATTCTTCTTTTCTATCCTCCTTTTTTACCTCGAAAGAATCATTGACTCTGATATTTATTTCATTAAAAGGCAGTGGAATTTTAAAATTATCCCATCTATTTTTCAATGTTAAGCTGTGTTTTGCCTCAATGGTTAATGGCAGAACTTTTCTTTTTGAAAAAAGGGCCATAATCAGCGCAAAATCTTTGATCTCATGTTCAGGCCCTGTTGGTCCATCAACAGAAAGCACCAGATTGGCATTATTCTTCTTATCGATCTGACTTTTAAGCTGAAAAATATAATTACCATCACCAGCCAGATCTGGCAGCCTGATCACATCATAGCCAAAGTGCTTACTAATTCTGCTGACTACCCCTCCCCGTTTATTTTGGGTTGTAACAATATTTAGCTGTTTCCCTTTTAAAAAAGGATAATAACAGTAGCTGTCACCATGCCAGATAAAGACAACAAATTTCTCCGGATATTCAGATTCCAGATATCCTAAATTTCCTTTTTTCTCTATTTTACTTGTTTTATAAACAAAATCAATATAATAGTATAAACAGACACTTATAAATTTTTCTTTGAGCTGAATTAAAATTCCCATAGCAGCACCTCTACTAATTATTATTTTACATTTTTAAGTTAATCATTTAACCAGCGAGCAGCACTGTCAGCCCAGTATGTAATGATAATATCTGCACCTGCTCTCTTAATTGATATTAAAATTTCTAAAGCAGCACTCTTCTCATCAACCCAGCCCTTTTCTGCTGCTGCTTTAACCACTGCATATTCTCCACTTACATTATAGGCTGCAACTGGCAGGTTAAAGTTAAGGCTAGCTTTCTGAATAATATCTAAATAAGATAGTGCAGGTTTAACCATAATAATATCTGCACCCTCTTCAATATCCAGTTTCATTTCTTTTAAGGCTTCGTCGGAATTAGCAGGGTCCATCTGATAGCTGCTGCGGTCACCCTCACCTGGAGCCGAATGCGCTGCATCACGAAAAGGTCCATAAAAAGCGGAATGATATTTGGCAGAATAAGCCATGATTCCTACTTCTGTAAATCCATTCTGATCTAAAACCTGCCTTATTTTAGCTACTCTACCGTCCATCATATCCGAAGGGGCAATCATATCTGCTCCTGCTTCTGCATGAGATATTGCGATTTTTGCCAGCCTGCTTAAAGTAGCATCATTTTTAACCTTACCTGCTTCTAAAATACCGCAGTGGCCGTGATCCGTATACTGGCATAAGCAGAGGTCAGTGATTACCAGAAGTTCTGGAAATTTATTTTTTAGACTGCGTACAGCCTGCTGTACTATTCCATCCTGCTGCCAGGCACTGGAACCTTCTGCATCTTTGTATTCAGGGAGTCCAAAAAGTATAACAGCTCTGATCCCCAGGTCTATCAGCTCCTCAACTTCTTTTAGCAGCTGATCTAGGGATAAATGATAATTATCAGGCATTGAAGAAATTTCTTCTCTAATATTCTCCCCCTTAACTACAAATAAGGGCTTAACAAAATCTGCAGCAGATAAATTCGTCTCTCGAACTAAATCTCTAATACTTTGAGAACTGCGCAGTCTCCGTGGTCTATTTATTAAATTCATTTAAAACTTCCCCCTTAAATTAACTTTATTTATTTTAAGAATAATATTTTAAAATAGCAGTAAATAAGCCTTCGAGCGTATATTCTGCAGCCGATATTTTAACATTAAGTCCATAATCCCTGGCTTTATCAGCTGTCACCGGGCCAATACAGGCAGCCGGAATTTCTTTTAGCTGCCGCCAGAGCTGCTGATCACTAATCTTTCCTGCTGTTTCAAGTTCTAAAATTTGATTTTGATTCTCAATTAATTTCTCTACCCCGCTGATAAAATTTTCAACAGTCGAAGAACTGGTAAAAGTTAATAAATCAAGTTCATCATTTAGAAGCAGCTCCAACATTTCTGCTTCCAATTTTACTGGCTCTGTTCTGTAGGCCTCAACATTATTGACTTTCGCCCCCAGCTTTTTAAGTTCTTTTTCCAGCAGCTGTGGTGCAATATCAGCCCGCGGCAGTAAAAATGAAGCCTGACTGAGATTAATTTCATTTTTGCTTTCAAGCTTCTTTAAATATTCCAAAATTCCAGCAGTTGAATAATCAGCTGGTATAAAATCTGCTCTAATTCCATTCTGCTTTAATTCCGCTGCCGTTTTAGAACCAATAGTCATAACTTTGATTCCGGCCAGAGCTCTTAAATCAAGCTGCTTGTTTTCCAGAGCCTGCATAAAATATTTAACCCCATTAACTGAAGTAAATATTAAATGAGTATATTCAGCTAAATTTTTTACTGCTTTTTGCAGAGGTTCTATATTTTGAGCTTCCTTTATCCTAATTGTAGGTGCTAAAACTGCATTACCGGCTTCAGCCTCTATCAGATCTACAAAAGAAGATGCCTGTTTCCGGGGACGGGTGACCAGAATATTTTTCCCGAGCAGTTTTTTATTTTCAAACCAGCCTAACTTTTCTCTTAAATTAACAACCTTACCAATTACAATCACTGCCGGCGGCTTAAAATCTGCGGCCTCAGCTTTCTCTACAATATTAGCCAGAGTCCCGGTTAAAGTCTGCTGATGAGAGCGGCTCCCCCAGCGAACCAGAGCAGCAGGTGTGTCTGGATTTTTACCTGCCTCTAAAACTCTTGCTACAATCTGAGGCAGTTTACCGACTCCCATCAAGACTACCAGAGTATCCACAGCTGCTGCAATCTTTTCAATTTTAATTGTACTCTCTTCTTTATCAGCCGCCTCATGTCCGGTAATTACAGCAAAAGAAGAGGCCAGATGTCTCTGAGTCAGCGGAATTCCTGCATAAAGCGGAACTGCCAGGGAAGAACTGATCCCGGGGATTATTTCAAAATCAATCCCGGCCTCTTTTAATTTTAAAGCCTCTTCACCTCCGCGCCCATAAATAAAAGGATCTCCTCCTTTTAAACGGCAGACCGTTTTTCCTGCTTTAACTTTTTCGACCATCAGAGTTTCAATTTCACTCTGGGTATAATGATGGTCCTCTGCTTTTTTGCCAACATAAATTTTTTCAGCCTCACTCCCGGCATATTCCAAAAAACGATCATTTGCCAGCCTGTCATATAAAACAACATCTGCTTTTTCGATTGCTTTTTTAGCTTTTAATGTTAAAAGAGCCGGATCACCAGGACCGGCTCCAGTTAAATACACCTTTGCTTCCATTTTTTATGCCCCTTTTATCTGTCATTATAGTTCTTTTAATTGATATTCCACAATATTCTTCTCTTTCAGTTTAAAATTAATTATTTTGCAGACTGGCTAAGATTTCTGCTCCCCCGGCTGCTTTAATTTCCCGGGCCAGCTTTCGTCCCAGCTTTTGAACAGAATTTAAGTTTAAATCATTTGTACTGACTTTTCTTCTAATTATTCTGCTGCCGTCAAGTTCTCCAGCGGCAGCTGTTAAAGTTAATTTTTGGTCTTCAATTACAGCCTCTGCTGCCAGAGGTGCATGACAGCCAGCTTTCATTTCTTTTAAAAAAGCATGTTCTGCCCAGACTTCCAGAGCTGTAGTTTGTGCTTCAGTTTCTTTTAGAATCTTTTTAAGCTCAGTACTTTCTTTTCTGATCTCTACTGCTACTGCTCCCTGTCTGGCAGAGGGAAGACAGATCTCAGTTGATAAATATTCTGTAATCTGATCTTGAAGTCCCAACCGCTCCAGTCCGGCCGCAGCTAAAATAACACCATCCAAATTTTGAGTTTTAATCTTTTTTAATCTTGTTTCTATATTTCCTCTGATCGGAACAATCTCTAAATCAGAACGGTAAGCTAAAAGCTGTGATTTGCGGCGCAGACTACCTGTTCCCAGTCTTGCTCCTTCGGGTAGTTCCGCCAGCTTCTTTTCTGCCCCGGCAAGAACATCATGTCGGTTGGCCCGATCAATAACAGCTGCCACCTCTAAATCTTCGGGCAGCTCTGTCGGTAAATCCTTAAAACTGTGGACTGCCAGATCAATTTCTCCAGCCAGCAGTGCTAGCTCTATTTCTCTCACAAAAATACCTTCTCCATTTATTTCAGAAAACTTTTTATCTCTTTCGCGATCACCGGCTGTCGAAATTTCTTTAATCTCAAATTCTACTTCCGGAAATTTGTTCTGCAGCTTTTCTTTTACTAGCTGACACTGTTTTAAGGCCAGATTACTGCTGCGAGTTCCTATAATATAATTTTTCTTCAATTTAATCATCCCTGTTCCTTAATTTACTTCTATTTTCTTAATTTTATAACAGAAAGGTGCTTAATTGCAAAATTAAAGTTCCCAGTGCAAAAATTCCAGAATTAGAATCATGCATAATCTTTATAGTTTTAGCTTGATCTCTACCGGCAAAAATAAATGACAAAAAGTATTCACCCAGGATAATAATCACGCCAGCAGCAGTCCCTGATAACTGCCACAATTCCGAATTAAAATAGCCTAGCTTCTTAATTTAAAATATTTAATTTCCGCTCCTGCTGACTCTGCTCTCAATTATATATAATTTTTTTGCTGCTGACAATTATAACAGCTCCCTTCAAATTGAATATGATTTATCTATTACTTTTTGCGAAAGTTTATCATTATGAGAAACTAAAACAAAGGGCTGAGAGATTTTCTTTAAAATATAAACCATTCTTGCTGCTGATTCTTTATCAAGACTGGCAAAAGGCTCATCTAACAAAAGCAGTTCTGGTTCCATTGCCAGCACTGAAGCAAAGGCAATTATTTTCTTCTGCCCCTGAGAAAGATTATAACTTGCTTTTTTTTCGAAACCTTCCATTTCAACCAGCTTCAATTTTTCTTCAACAATTTTTTTTGCCTGACTGCGGCTCTTACCAAGATTAATCGGACCAAAGGCAATATCTTCTTCTACTGTTGGACAAAATAATTGATTATCTGAATCCTGAAATAAATACCCAACTCTTTCCCTTACTTCTAAAAAATCTTTTTCTTTTTTTCTTTCCTTTCCAAAAATATGTAGTTTACCTTTTTGAGCTTTAATTAAACCCATTATCAGCTTAAAAACAGTAGTTTTTCCGGCACCATTTGAACCTTTTAGCGCAATTCTTTCTCCAGCTTTAATTTCAAAATCAAAAGCCTCTAAAACTTTATTTCCGTTTTCATATTCAAAATAAATATTTTCTAATTTTATCATTATTAAATCAATCCCTTTTCAATAGCTAATAAAAATATTAAAAACAGAGATGAAACTATTATAAACAGATAGTCCTTTTGTTTGAATTTAAAATGATCTATCATTACAAAATCTCCTTTAAAACCCCTGCAGATCATTGCCTGATAAACTTTTTGGGATCTTTCGTAGCTTTTTATCAATAACATTGCAATCAAATAAGCATATGATCTATAGGTATGCAGATTAGTTTTTGCCTTAAATCCTCTAAGCAGCATAGCCTGATGTATTGTATTAAATTCCTTTTTTATTACATATAAATATCTATAAACAAAAAATAATAAATAAATTAGTTTTGGCGGAATCCGGAGCCTGCTCATTGCATGGATTAAATCCAGAACTGGAGAAGTAGATAACAATGAAATCACTAATAAGATAATACTGTTTGATCTTAAAGTAATTTTCAAAGCATAGAAAAGCCCTTCTCTGGAAACCGAAAACTGCCAGACAGTCAAAATTTCTTTGCCAGGAAAAGTAAACGGAATAAAAATCCAGATTAAACAAATAAATAAATTAAACAGCAGGAGTCTTTTTAAGAGATATTTAAAATCAATTTCAATTGAAATTATTAAAATCACTGCTAAAGCAAAAAACAGGCTCAAAGTCTTTAATTCGTTTGATAAAGCAATTAGAAAAGAAAAAAATAATCCAACCACTAATTTGGCCCGGGGATCAAGTTTGTGAATCCAGCTGGAACCAGCCGCTAATTTTTCTTCCAGCATTATTAATTTTCTCTCTTTTTAAAATAAAAATAAAGACCCATTAGTCCAAATATATAACCTATTCCACCAATTATCTCCGTCATTCCTGGACCACTATTAGACAACTGATCTAAATCATGATTAATAGGGGCCAGTTTTTTATCCAGCTCTTCACTAACTATTATTCGTAATTGTTCTTCACTAACATCATTTACTGCTTCCATTTTTGATTCAGGATTTGAACTTTGGAACTCAGCTGGAAGTTTAGATCTTTTTACAATATATTGATCCTGATGACCCAGATTATCGTTTAAAACTAATTTCAGATCTTCCAGTACAGGTATTTTAAACTCTACTATTCCATTTTCATCAGTCTGATAGGTGTTTAAAAGATAACCGTGCTCATCATAAATATTAATCTCAGAATTTTTTATAGCTGCTCCATCTGAAAAAGAAGCTTCAGCAATAATTTTGTTTCCCTCTACATAGGCATCTAAATGAACTCCGTGAGCCAGAACTGCAGAGGTTAAAAATAACAAAACAGCTAACAACAAAAGTAACAAAATTGATTGATTTAATTTATTAAACATCTTCTTTGATTCCCCCTAAAATATTTATATTTATTTTTTTGATTGAAAAAACTACAAATACAGTTATTATTCCTTCAATAATTATAACTGGTAAATATGAGACAACCGACAGTTTTGCAATTTCTAAAAAAGATTGATCTGTAAAAGCAAGAGAAAAAGCAACCAGAATAGAAGTTAAAAAAACTGCAAAACCACCACTGATAAAAGAAAGAATACCGAGCCGAAAATTACTATTTATCCTGGCAAAAGAGAATAGATAATAAGCTGCAATTCCAGGAAAAGCTATATTAAATGTATTAATACCCAGAGTGGTAATTCCTCCAAATTGAAATAAAATACTCTGTAAAAATAAAGAAATTAAAATTGCTGGAAAAATCTGCCAACCGAGTATTATACCGGCTGTACCATTTAAGATTAAATGGACACTTGTCGGCCCCAGCGGCAAATGAATTAAGGAAGCTACAAATAAAGCTGCCGATATTAAGGCAGTTCTAGGTATATCCTGGTCCTTCATTTTTTTTAATCCAACTGTCACTCCAGCTGCTGTAAGCACAGCTCCACTGATTAAAATTGGTGCAGACAAAACACCTTCCGAAATATGCATAGTCACCCTCCTCTTATAATATATATACTTAGTGATATTGAAATATATCACTATTTAAATATAAATTGTTTTTTTACCCAGTATTGTATAATAAATTGTGTAAATTAAATTTAGCTATCTTTTAACTTTTAATTGATTCAGTGATTTTATTTGAATAACACTGCTGAACACCCTTATATTTTCCAAGTCCCTGCAGTTGAATCTCAACCTGATAAGAAAATCATCTTTGGACTGGAAGATACCCATGAGCTTGGTCATTCTCTTGCTCATGGCTCTTAGATCAGGGGCTATACTGTTAAAGAAGTCACCCCTGCTCTAACCAAAAAAAATCATCACAGTGCTAAATCTGATTAAATTGATGCTGAAGCGCTTGATAAAGCTGGTTAATTTAAATTTCCAGCAGACTTTAAAAAAGCTAATATCTAGTCTCGGAGGATTCTTAGCCTAAAAACCAACCCCATTTTCTTCCATGGAAATTTTTAACTTTATATAGGATGCCTTAAAAAGTAGATAAAAAAAGATCCCAACCATCAGATTGAGATTAAAAGTATATAATCATAATTAAAGTTACTTAAATCAAAAATCTAATAACTTTAAACAAACAGCTAAATTAAATAATTATCTACCTAATACCTGTTCCCAAAGTCATTTGTAAAATTTAATTTACTTAAAATTATCTCCTGATCATAAATTTTCAGCTCAGTTAGAGAACAATTATCTATCTGAAACTGCCAAAAATTTTCGAGCTTAATTGACAGAACAGCTATCAATTATAATTTGATAACCCCTCCATGAGTAACCACCAGTATTTTATTGCCCTGATGTCTCTCAATAATCTTCTCGAAAAAAAACTTCTGATTCCAGTCAGCTTCTCCATATCTTAATAAATATAATCTGGTTAACATCAGATCTCCACCTTAAAGTTCTTCATTATGAAACTTCTTTCTTTCTATCAGCTGTGAAATAGCTTTTTCTATCTCTTTTTTAATTAATTGATATTCCGAGTCATTAGGCTGATAATTACTGTTAGATAAAATTTGGGGATTGTAATCAACTATAATTTTTCTTATTTTAGTTAAAAAGTCAGCAGAAGCTATTTCCCTGAAAATTAATTTTCTAAGTTCAATACTATCAATATCCTCTATAATTGCCTTCCTTTTTTCTGACATTATATCAAGCAGAAGCCGGTATTCAATCCCAAAATCAGATTCCAATTTTTTTCTAATATTTTTTGAAAGAGCAGGCAGATTTGAACCGGAAGCAGCAGTCAAAAGCAATTCACCTCTATTTACCACTGCTGGAACAGTAAAATCTGAAAGTTCAGCATTATCTATTATATTAACCAGAATATTTTTTCCTCTGGCCAGAAAAGCAATTCGTTGATTTAATTCTGAATTATCAGTGGCAGCAAAAACTAAAAATTGTCCAATTAAATCTTCATCTTTAAATTTTCTTTTTAAAAAAATATATTTTTCTGATTCCTGATTTAAATAGGGTAAGAATTCCCAATTAAATTCTGGAGAAATTATTTTTATCTGCGCTCTGGTCTGCAGTAAACGCTTAAATTTACGCAGTGCTACTTTACCCGCGCCTACAATTAATACATTTTTATCTTTTAAATTTAAATTTATCGGGTAAAATTTCACAGCTGTTCTCCTTTAAAAATACAATTATTCTTTTTCGCCTACTGCAAAAATTGTTTTTACAGCTTCTAATTGAGCTTCTTTTGGTTTTTTACTTTCTACCGCCAGCTCTTTAAGTCCAACAGTTGGCTGGTGTAATAATTTATTTAAGAGGCGGTGGGCCAGCTGTTCAATAATTTCTTCCGATTCAAGCTCTGAATTTCTAAGCTGATGCAAAGCTCTTTTCACTTCTTTTTCTTTAATATTCTGTGCATCCTCTCTCATTTCCTTAATCAAAGGGACACAGCGTCGTTCACGCAGCCAGCGCTGAAAATTATATTTTTCTTCTTCAATTATTGCTTCTGCTTTAGTAACTTCATTTTCCCTTAAGTTTAAATTTTTATCAATTACCCTCTTTAAATCATCTATATTGTATAAATGAACTCCGGGAAGTTCTTCAACATTTTGATCAATATCTCTTGGTAGAGCAATATCAATTAAAAACATTGGCCCATGTTTTTCCTTTACTGTATCTAAAAGATCATTTTTATGAAGTACTGTATGAGGGGCTGCCGTGGAAGCAATTATAATATCAACTTCTTCAACTCTAGCTTTAAATTCTTCCCAGTGAATAGCTTCTCCCCCATATTCAGCTGCCAGTTTCTGTCCATTAGCATAAGTACGGTTTGCCACCATAATTCCTTCTACACCATAATTAAGTAAGTTTTTAAGAGTTAACTCTGCTGTCTCACCAGCGCCGAGAATCATCACTTTTTCTCCCCTAAGGCTGCCAAAAATATCCCGGGCCAGCTCTACTGCCGCATAACTTATCGAAACCGCCCGCTCATTAATTTTAGTTTTAGTTCTTACCATTTTTCCAACTTTAATCGCTTCCAAACAGAGCTGATTTAAATAAGAGCCAGTTAGATTGTCTTCTTTATATTCTCTAAACTGTTTTTTAAGCTGTGCTAAAATCTGATCTTCTCCTTTGATCAGAGAATCAAGCCCGGCTGCCACCCGGTATAGATGTTCAACAGCCTGCAGATCATGGTACTGATAAAGATAGTCATTTAAGTCATTAATTTTATATCTAAAATGGCCTTTGAGAGTGTTTCCCAGCAGCTTATAAATATATTTTTTTAAAGTATTTCTAGTTTCAACTTCTTTTTCAGAATAAAGATAGATCTCAAAACGATTACAGGTATTTAATATAAAAAATTCTTTAAAACTATTTTTGCTCAATTCCTGTTTTAGTTCTTTTTTGATCTCAGCTGTTTTTTGAGAAAGCTGATCTCTAATTGAAATTGGAGCTGTTTTATGATTAATTCCGGATACTAAAAGCTGCATCAAAAGGCCTCCTTTTTTATAATTTTTATATCTTGTTTCTAAATTTTACTTTTACTCAACTTTAATTATATTACAAATTTTCTTCTACTGCAAAAAAGTTTGGAAGAACGATAGGTACCAGGTACAAATCGGACGATTTGTACCTGGTACCTATAAATTTATCTTTCTGGATGTTCTATTTTAATTTTTTAGACATTGTAACTTTTAAGGTTTTTGCGGAAGTTTTCTGTTAAGTCTTCCATCTGTTCAATATAACCTGTCATTTCTTTAATTTTTTCAGAATAATTATTAACGCTGGCACTCATTTCTTCACTGGAAGCTGAATTTTCCTGAGCAATTGCAGCCAGATTATTAAAGTTTTCAATGACTTCTCTAATTTTTTTTGTCTCAGTATTTAAGCTGTTTACTATATCGACAACCTGATTAGTAGCAGATTCAATATCATTGGTAGCACTATTACTTGATTTAGCAACTTCCTCTAGAGCTTGATTACTTGTCTCAAGATTGGTAAACTGCTCACTAATACTGGAGCTAAGAGTTTCAACATGTTCGGTAAACTCTCCCAGATTTTTTCTGATTGTTTCTACTGCCTGCTGAGATTCTTCGGCAAGTTTTCTTACTTCTTCTGCAACTACTGTAAAACCGCGACCATTATCAGAAGAACGGGCAGCTTCAATAGAAGCATTGAGTGAAAGCAGATTAGTCTGACCAGCAATATCTTCAACTGTATCTACAATTTCCATGATTGTCTCTATTTTTTCCGAAAGCTGTTTTCCTAACTGATTAACATTGGCAAATGCTTCTCGAACTCCACTGATCCTCTGATTAACATCAACAACAGCCTGGGTGGAAGAACGAATATTTGTAACAGCATTTTCTAAATTTTCACGGCTGTCCTGACCGGCTTCAACCAATTTTTCAATTTCTTCAACATTTTGATTGACGATATAAGCTGATTCTTCAGTTTCCTGAGCCTGAGCCTGAGCTCCCTTCGCAACTTCATCTACAACGGTTGCAATACTGTCAGAAACTTCTTCCATATCTTCTGCCAGCTCAACAAAATCTTTAGTAAAGTTGTGCATATCATCTGTTCCACCTTTTAAGAAAAGAATATCTTCTCTCAATTTGGCTTTTATCTGACGCAGTTTATTAAATAATCTTTCAAAATCATCAGCGGTTTTTAGTCTATTTTCATCATCAAGATTTAATATTTCTATTTTACTTAACTCATTATCAATTGCTTTAACCGGGGACATTAAAAGTCTGCTGATTAGGGCTAAAATAATACCCAGTCCGACAGCTGCAGCCAGATTAATTGTCCAACCTGCTGAAAACTGCGGTAGAGATGTTAAGGCAAAGCTTAAAACAAAAACAGTAAGCCCCATTTTAGCAGGAATACTTTTAAATATGCCCAGTCCCAGAATTTTAGAGAATAAGTATTTTTTTTCATTTCTAAATGATTTTTCAAAGCTAATATGTATAGTTAAGAAATCTCGTCCATCATCCAGGGTTCCTCTGTCAATTTCTTCAACTTCAATAGGAGTTTTAAAAAATGAAGAACTGCCCTCTAAAAGCCCTAAAAAATAATCGTACATCCCTCTTTCAGACTTATATGTCATTTCTATTTTATGGTCATTTAATTCCTTTGCCCGCAGGCGAGGAGGGTTGGCTCCTGGAATCATTTCTGTTAACTGCAGATGTACGGTGTCCATCAACATTAAAAAGTTTTTTAAAGTGCGATTGCTGAAATATGAGGGAAACCAGTTTGAAAAAGTTTCAATATTTTTCATCCCCATATTATGCCAGATTTCACCGGGCTTTTTACCTACCTCCTGTCCTATATATTTCATTAAATCCTTTGTTTTTTGATCTTCAATTGTTGTCATTGGTGTGATAATTAAATCTTCTTTAAATCCCGCTTTCTTTTTTGCACTGTTGACTACTTCCTCTCCATAAGTTTTGGTAAGAGTTTTAAGCCAGGTCGAAACGACTGTTCCCTTCATATACTTCCCCCCAGTAATAATTTTAATTTCAAAATTTCAATAGAATTTTTTTCCTTTATCTTAAAACATAGTTTAAATAAAAATAGCTTAATAAATTAAGCTATATTTAATTATTCTTGATTGAGGAAATAATACCTGCTTTAAAAGCAAAAAAAAATTAGGTACCAACTGTATACTGCCAGGGTTTTCTCTGTCGGGTATTTCTAAGATTCTTAAAACATTTCTCATCTGTTTATCCTGTTTTTTTGTCTCCTAAAAGAACAGTAGAATCTTTAACTTCCTGGCCATCAATAATTACAATTTTAGATTTTAGAACTTTAATTTTAGCATTACTCTTAAGTCTTGATAGAAATAAAATATCAGCAGGAACTTTACCTGGAAGATGTTTGATCTCAAACTATTCTCAGTGGTCATTTAAGAATTCTGCTGCTTGAGATATTTTTCTACTTCAGCAGTATCCATTGAATTTAAAGTTACATATTCTGGCTGGGAAATGACTCAGAATATCTGCGAATTCTTTACTGTTTGGGACTTCATTATTTCCTGTCTTTCAGCTTTAATTAACCTGTTTTTGGTTCTAAAAACATTTTATCAAAAAGAGAGTCTTCTTTTTAATTTTTTAGATAATTTCAAAATGAATCTCCAAAACTTATTTTACACCACGACCAAAATACTTCATACTGGTTTTCTTTAATTCTTCCGTCGAATATAAAATTTGATAATCTTCGATCTTATACTTTTCAACCAGCTGATTAACCTTCTTTTCCAGTTCTTCTTTATTTTTAGCGTGCATCATTGCATAAAAATTATAGGGCCAGTTTTGATAAGTCTGGCGCTGATAACAGTGGCTCACTGCTTCCAGTTTAGAAATTTCCTTTCCCAGCTGATCAATCTCCTGCTTACTAAAATGGCAAACAAACATTCCATTTGCCTGATAACCTGAATCTCTATGGTGTAAAATAGCAGAAATTCTTTTTAAAATTTTTTTTTCTTTAAGCTTCTGCAGTCTTGTTAAAAGTTCAGCCCGATCAATGTTTAAATCTTCAGCTATTTTCTGATAGGGGTTTAAGTTCAGTGGTATATCAGTTTCTAAAACCTTAATAATCTTTTTATCAAGCTCATCCACGATTTCTCCGAATTTTTTATCAGAAATATTATTCATGATCATCACCGGCTTCCTCTTCCATTTTAAAAAAAACATTTAATTTAAAAAATTTCTCTTTTGGCAGCTGATAGAGTTCTTTTACTCCTGGCAAAGCTTTAATTTGTGCCAGAAAATTATCTTGCTCAAGTTCACTGGTAGTTGAGAGGGTAAACCAGAGATTTAATTGATGATCTCTGCGATAATTGTGAGTTACACCTGAGTGCTGATTGATAATTTCAGCTACCTGATAAAAGTTTTTTTCCTCCACTTTTAAGGCTACAAGAGTACTTTTATAACCCAATCTTGAAGATCTAAAAATTCCCCCCAGTCGACGAATATAACCTTCTTTTTTAAGCTTTTTAATTCGCCGCAGCAGTTCCTCTGCTTCGATTCCCAGTTCTGCCGCTATTTTTTGAAAAGGTGAGGCTTCTAATTTTAAGCCAGTCTGCAGTCTATCTAAAATTTTATTATCAATTTTTTCCATAAAAACAGCTCCTAAATAAAATAAGCTCCGCCTATGATTTTATAAACTGAACTTAATAATTATTAATTAAAATATTTAAAATAAATTTATAGATTATACATTAACTCCAGCTCAATCGCGGTCTGCTTCCAGAATTCCTGATGCAGACGGCTCTGATATTTCCAGCTTTTCTTCCTTTAATTCTCCATACTGATCACGATAAAGTCCAATTAGATTATTAACCTCTTCTGTTGAATACTTGTTAGCAAATTGCTCAACAATTTTTGCTTCTCTTTTTTCTACTATCTGAATCTGATTATATCACAGAACTACAGACCAGTATTTTCTATTGAGCAAAAGGGATCTGCTTTCATGTAGTCACCACTGTAATAATAAGCTCTGGCTCTACATCCTCTACAGCTGCTGCCATATTTGCAGCTGCCACATTTTCCTTCCCAGTCTAAAGTTCTCATCTCATTTAAAATTTTACTATTTTCCCAGATAGATTTAAAACTTTCTTCTTTAACATTTCCAACTTTAAGATCAAGATAGGCACAGGGCTGAACATCTCCTACAGGATTGACAATACAATAACTTACTCCTGCCAGACAGCCGTTTTTAAAGCGGGAGTTAATATCAAGCTGGTCAGCTGTGGCAATAAATTGAGGAGCACAGACAGGCTTAACCTCAATCTCTACCTCTTCCGATTTTCTCATAATTCTCTCTACTGCCAGCTGATATTCTTTTTTAGAAATCGCACTCTCTTCTATATAAGCTGCTCTTCCTGTGGGAACCATAAAGAAAATATGAGCTGCTTTGGCTCCAATTTGAGCTGAATAATCTATTATAGATTCTAACTCCCCCAGATTCCAATCCATAACAGTCATATGAGTTTGAAAAGGAATACCTACTTTTTTAAGTTCCAGAAAGGCATTTTCCACTCTGGCAAAAAGTCCTTCTTCTCCCCTGAATCGATCATGTTTTTCAGCATTAACACTATCTAAACTTATACCTGCTGCTAGAACACCAGCCGCTTTTAATTCAAGAGCAGCTGCAGCATCAATTAACCCTCCACCTGTTCCCAGTACAGGTCGAAGTCCAATTTTTGAAGCATAAGCCATTAACTCAAAAATATCATTCCTTAAGAGTGGTTCACCACCAGAAAAAACCATCAAATGAAAATTAGCTGCTTTAATCTGATCCAGCATTCTTTTTGCTTCAGCGGTATTTAATTCTTTCCCCATATCACTTCCTGCATCACGATAGCAGTGAGGACAGCTTAAATGACATTGATTTGTAGAATTCCAGGATATTATATTCATCTATAAATCCCCTCCGATTTCTTTTTTACTTAAATAACAGCCGGGATCTGCTCCCCATAAATCATCAGCTGCATAAGCACGAGCTCGAAGATTACCATTACAGATTTCTAAAAACCTGCAGTCTGCACAGCGACCCTTAAGATGTTCTTTTCTGTTTCTCATTTTATTTAGAAATTCATTATTCTGATCCTGCCAGATCTCAGAAAATCTATTTTCTCTAATATTACCCAGGGTCCTAAAACGGCTAAATTGATCTGCAAAAACATCTCCCTTATGATCAATATTGGCAATTGCACTACCGCTGCGGTTACCTCCACTTTTTAAAAGCTGGCTGTAGATATATTCAGCCCGTTCCGGATCATTTTCCTTAGTTTTTAAATATAGATAGGCCCCATCAGCATGATTATCAACTGTTAATATTTCTCTGGGATCTTCCTGATCTATAAAATACTGAGTCCAGTCAATAATTTTATCGATAGTCCTCTTTTTATCCTGATCATTCAATTCAGCTTCTTTAATATTTTCTCCTCGACCTGAATAAACCAGATGATAAAAACAGATGCGGGGAATATTCTCCTTTTCAATCAGCTGAAAAAGCTCATCAATTTGCTGATAATTATCCTGATTAATGGTGAAACGAAGTCCAACTTTTTGTCCATGTTTCTGACAGATTCGGATTCCATCTAAAGCAGCTTTAAAGGCCCCTTTTTTGCCGCGAAATTGATCATTAACTGTCTCCAGACCATCAAGACTGATCCCAATATAGCTGACTCCCAGAGATTTTAATTCCTTAACCATCTTTTCTGTCAGCAAAGTTCCATTGGTAGAAATTACAACCCTTAAATTTCTGCTTTTAGCCTTTTTAATCAAATTAAATAAATCAGGTCTTAAAAGTGGTTCTCCGCCTGATAAAAGTAAAACTGGGACTTTAAAATTGGCCAGTTGATCAATTAAAGCAAAGGCCTCTTTTGTATTTAAAGTTTCATCTTTTTTAACTGCAGTAGAATTTGAATAACAGTGTTTACAATTCAAATTACACTGAGAATTAATATTCCAGGCAACAACAGGCCCCAGGCCAGGCCGGGTACCAATTGGGGATTTACTGCAGTCTTTATCATAGCGAAGCTGATCCCCATAAGTATTAAATTCTGTCAGCATTTTAGTTATATTAAACATATTTCACCTCTATTTGATAGTGATTGTATGAGTGCATTTAAATTCTTCTTCCGCTTTTAAGTTATTAATTCCTTTTTTTTCTTTAATTTTATATTTAATTTTAAATCTAAATTTAAATAAATATTTTTTTAATGTATCTTCATTTTCCTCTAAAACATAAGTTAAGTACTTTTATCCTGATCCACTAATTTAAATTCATTATCTCTGGCAAAACCATGCTGAGTCATCTTTTAAGACCTTTTCCATTAGCTGTAGTAACCCACCAACTAAAATAATAGGGACCTCAACTTCTGCTGCTATCTCTGCCTCATATTTTCTGAAATAGGATTCTTCTTTTAAGTAATCAAGACCCCTTTTTCTAACAGTGGTATCCTCATTTTAGGCTCCAACAACCCCACTGATCTCTATTGCATGCATCTATTCCTAACTCATCTAAACGCTGACAGATATATTTGCAATCTTTAAAGTCAGAACTATTAATCTTAATCATAATTGTAAAATCTGCCCCTACTTTTTCTCTCACAGCAGCTAGTGTTCAAAAATAATTCTGCCTCTATTTTCAATACGCCCTCCATATTCATCAGTTCTTTTATTATAATGGGGACCTAAAAACTGATTATAGAGATAGCCGTGAGCAGCATGAAACTGAACTTCCATAAATAGCATGTGACACAAGCCGAAGGACCTAAAATAGTTCTGTTTTCTGTAACAAAAGCATAGCCTGTAATAATTGTGCCAACTTCACCTTGGGCAAGGTCTTGATAAACTTTAACTAGTTTTTCAATCTAATCTATTTTAAGTTTATAAAGCTTTTTTATAAATATTTAATACATCCTGTTTTGTCAAAGGTTTAAAGTTGCCTAATTTGCCTCTTCTGGTAGCTTGTTTAGCCATTTCTTTTAATTTTTCTGCTTCAATCCCAACTTCACTCAAATTCGAAGGGATTCCTAGTAAATTAAAATACTCTCTTGTTTTTTCGATAGCAGTTTGGGCTATTTCATATTTATCATTATCAGAATTAATTCCCCAAACATTAACACCATATTCGACAAATTTATCTACTGTCTTTTTATTTAAGGAATATTCCATCCAATAAGGAGTTAAAATTGCAAGTCCCGTACCATGAGTAATGTCGTAAAAAGCACTAAGCTCATGTTCCATTGCATGTACACTCCACTCTGTTTCTTTACCATCACTTAAAAGACCATTTATAGCCAGACTAGCTGTCCACATCAAATTAGCTCTTGCCTCATAATTTTCAGGTTCTTGAAGAGCTTTTGTCCCATAATTGATACATGTTTTTAAAAGAGCCTCTGCCATTCTATTTTGCACATATGCTCCTTTTGTTTTACTAAAATATACTTCGAAAATATGACTCATTATATCTGCTGTACCAGCTGCTGTGTGTTTTTGAGGAACTGTAAATGTATAAGTTGGGTCTAAGATAGAAAATTTAGGAGCCATACTTGGATGACCAGTTCCTAATTTTTCTTTGGTCTCTAAATTGGTAATTACAGCTCCGGCATTCATTTCCGAACCTGTAGCAGCTAGAGTTAAAATAGTTGCAATTGGCAGCGAATCCTCTATTTTACTTGGATCAGTAACTATTTCCCAGGGATCTCCATTATAATAAAAGCCTGCACCTATAACTTTGGCACAATCAATTGTACTTCCTCCCCCAACTGCCAGGATAATATCTATTCCTTGTTCTTGACAGATTTCTATTCCTTTTCTAACACTTGAAATTCGAGGATTAGGCTTTACTCCTCCTAGTTCCCAAAAATTGATATCATTTTCATTAAAAATTTCTATTAGATTATCATAAATACCATTTCTTTTTATACTACCTCCACCATAAACAAGCAAAACATTAGAACCATATTTCTTTATGTTTTCTGCCAGTAAGTCGATTTTATTCTTGCCAAAAAATACTTTTGTTGGGACTGAATAATTAAAGTTTAGCATTATTTACTTCACTCTCCTTAATTTGATTTACAGTTAATTAATCTATTTTTTTCTATAATTAATTATTTTATATAATTTATAACATCCATATTTCTTTTTGAAGGTACTGTTGGAATATCTTCTCCTTTATAGCCTAAAGCTACTGCACAAAACGGTTTATAACCTGTGGGCAAATCTGATTTTTTAATATTTTCTTCATTTTGAAAAAAGAACCTAGTCAGACCAATCCAGACCCCACCTAGATCAATACTTTCGGCAGCTATTAACATATTTTCTACTATTTCTGACTCTTTTGGCCCAATAATTTTTCTGCTGCTTCTTTTTTAATCAAATCATAGACCTGCTGCAGACTCATATTCTTTTCTGCCGCTATCTGCCTGCATTCTTCGTATTCCGGAGAATACTTAATTAATTCTCCCTTATAATAAGCAGCCTTAATTGTGATGTTCCCAATTGAAGAATTTAGCTCAAAATATTTTCGCTGCAGACAGCTTCGCTCGACTTCTCTGCGTCTGATTCCTAAGGTAGATGTTTCTTTAAATATTATTTCTTCTATTTTTTCTCTCTGATCCTCAGCTATTAGGACTGATAGTTTTTGAGCCGGGCGATTTTTTTTCATCATTATATTTGTTAAATAAACATCTTTGGCGCCCGCATCTAATAAGCTTGGGAAAAGATAAGAATAAATTTCTCCACTCATATCATCGATATTAGTTTCTAAGATTAATAGCTTTTTTTTACTTTTTTTTTAGCCTGATAAACCCGCAGCAGATTTGTGATTTCAAAATCTTTTTTGCCGGCCCCATAGGCTATTTTTGATATCTCAACTTCTGGCAGCTGGATGAAATCTTCTGCCAGAGTCTTAATAATAGCAGCTCCAGTTGGAGTAACCAGTTCTCCCCTAACTCCAGTTGAAAATACAGGTACACCTTTTAAAATTTCAATTGTTGCTGGTGCTGGTACCGGAATTCTGCCGTGAGCAGCATCAACAAATCCTGTTCCTAAAGCTACCGCTGAAGCATATATATGATCTGGATTCAGCATTTCAATCAAAATTGCAGTTCCAACAATATCTACTATAGAATCAACTGCTCCAACTTCATGAAAGTGGACTTCATTAATCTCTTTATTATGAACCTTTGCCTCTGCTTTTGCTACTTCAGCAAAGATATCAATACTTAAATCTTTAACCTGCTGACTTAAGCCACTTTGATTAATTAATTCCTTAATATCATTAAAATTACGATGAAGATGACTGCTGCTGTGACTGTGAGAATGTCCTTTGTCATGATTGTGCTGATGACTATGATCATCGTGATTATGTTCATGCTCAGAGTGCTTGTGTTCATGCTCATGATAAGAATGATTGTGCTCAACCTCTAAATGATCTGGGTGACTGTCATCATCTAAAATAACTTTAAAATCGGTAGCTGTAATTCCATTTTTCTGAACAGTAGAAATCTTAATTTCATAACCTGCAAGGTTTAACTTCTTTAACTCTTTTAAAAATTTATCCTGTTCCAATCCTAAATCTAGTAAAGATGCAATTGTCATATCTCCACTGATTCCTGAATTTATATCAAAATATAATATATTTTCCATCTTATCCTTCCTTCCTGGCTTTTTCTATCTGTAAGTTAATTGTACTGGCTAAATAAGCGGCACCAAAGCCATTATCGATGTTGACAACACCTATCCCGCTGGCACAACTATTGAGCATTGTTAAAAGTGCTGAAACTCCACCAAAATTAGCACCGTAACCAACACTGGTCGGAACAGCAATTACCGGTTTGTCAACCAGACCACCAACTACACTGGCCAGTGCACCTTCCATTCCAGCTACAGTAATTATAACTTCAGCATCATTTAATTTATCTAAATTTCCAAGCAGCCTGTGTATACCAGCCACTCCAACATCGTAAAGACGTTCAACAGAATTTCCTAAAGCTTCAGCTGTCACCACCGCTTCTTCTGCCACTGGAATATCAGAAGTCCCTCCACTGACAACCAAAATCTTGCTCTTAGTTTTTTTGAGCTTTTGTTTTTCTATAAAAATCATTTTTGGGCGTTCATGGTACACAGCCTCAGGTGCAATTTCTTTAATCCGCTGATAAACTTCTTTTTCAGCCCTGCTTGCTAAAATATTATTATCATGTTTTAACATTTCTTTAACTATGCCTTCAATTTCAGCTAAAGATTTTCCCTCACAGTAAATAACCTCGGGAAAACCGTTTCGCAAACTGCGGTGATTATCTACTTTGGCAAAACCCAGATCTTTAAACGGAAGGTCTTTTAGAGATGATGCTGCAGCGTCAACCTCAAGTTCTCCCTTTTTAACTTTTTCTAAAATTACTCTAATATCTTCTTTATTCATCTTTAGCCTCCAGAATTTCCTTATTCATACTTCCACTTTTATAAGCTGACAAGTCCAAAGTAACATATTGGAATCCTAATTTCTGTAATTTATCAGACAATTTATCCATTAAATTCAAATCTAAAATTTTTTCTCGATCAGCTTCAGATAATTCTATCCGGGCCAGATTATTATGATCCCGCACTCTAAACTGGTGGAAACCATTTCGGCGCAGCAGTTCTTCTGCCAGCTCTATTTTTTCTAATCTCTCAGCTGTAATTTGATTATCATAAGAAACACGGGTAGCTAAACAGGAAAGGCTTGGTTTATCCCAGGTACTTAAACCCAATTCTTTAGAAAGCATTCTAATTTCTTTTTTGGTCAGTTCAACCTTAAGTAGTGGACTTTTAATCCCAAGTTCTTTTAAAGCTTTACGACCCGGCCTGTAGTCACCTGTATCATCTAGATTAGAACCTTCAATTACTGTTTTCCCATTTGCATAATTTATAATCTTGTCAAAAATTACTTTTTTACAGTAATAACATCGTTCAGCTGTATTATCTGCAGCCTTTTTTAACTCCTGAAGCTCGATTGACATTTGCTGGTGCTTAAAGTCCATTGACCGAACTAAATTTTCAACCTCTTTTATTTCTCTATCCGGAACAAAGGGGCTGTTAACAGTAACTGCTTCAAATTCCACCCCAGCTTCTTGAGCAGCCGCTGTTAAAAAGGTACTGTCTACCCCTCCTGAAAAAGCTATCACAAATGGTTCCAGCTCTTTTAAATTATCAATTAATAAATTGTATTTAGCTTTTGTGGTTGCTGTTGTCATTAAAAATCCTCCCTATTGTGTTATTCTGAATTTAAGAAATTGACCAAATTAAATAATTTGTTAATCTTATTATATAAAATTAAAGTTGTAAAGAAAAGATATAAATAGAATGAGTTTCTCCATTTTTTATTTAGAAACAAATCAAAAGTTATCAACAGGCAAATTTGTGGATAATTCTCCTTCAAAACTGATGAGAATTAGTTATCAACAGATTACGCAAAAAAGGTGAAACAAGCTCCGATTTTTGGTATAATTAATTCACCACAAAAAACCAAAAAGGAGTTGTTTCACCTATGATTAATTATAGCAGACTTATCTATAAATTGAAACGAAATTTATCAACTTTTTCAAATAAAATTACTAAAAAAGACTACTGATCGCCTGTCAAAAAATTTAAAAAATTTTGATAATCAGGATGAAATTAAGGAAAATTATATCAATGCAATTGAATCTTTTATTAATGATAATACTATCTTTTAAAGGAATAAACTATCTTATCTTGAATATAATTAAGTAAGAAAATAATTTATTTAAGATAAAGAAAGGAAGGATACTGTGAAAATAATTTTATCACCAAGCAAAACTCAAAACCACGAAAGAAAAAGAGAAGAAAAAGGTAGAAATATTTTAAAAGAAGAAATGACTAAAGAATTATTCGATTATCTTAAATCTTTATCAAAAGAAGAACTAAAAAAAGAATTAGATATTCAAGGTAATCTTTTAGATAGAACCTATGAGCTGTATCAAGAACATAGCTATGATGATCAAACTCTCCCGGCTATTGAATGTTATAATGGTTCCGCATTTAAGCAAATTGATTTAGATAGCTACAATAAAGATCAGTTTTCATATATGCAGGAAAAGCTTATTATAATTTCTCCAATGTATGGTCCCCTTCATTCAGACACTGAGATCTGGCCCTATAGATTAGAAATGAGGCTTAAACCTAATGGAATTAATCTCAATGAGTACTGGCAAGATATAATGAAAGATTATTTTGATGATATTGATTTAATTATTAATTTAGCTTCAAATGAATATAGTAAAGTTGTAGAAGATAATTATCGAGGAAAAATAATTGACTTTTATTTTAAAGAAGAAAAAGAGGATGGCAGCCTTAAAACCGTGGGTTATTATGTTAAACATAATCGTGGTAAACTGCTGAATGAACTAGTTAAAAATCAGGTTGAGAGCATTGATGAAATTAAAAAGATAGATTTAGATGGTTATCAATACAATAAAGAACATTCTAATGAAAATGAATTCTATTTTATTAAACCATTTGAAAAATAATATTCAATTACTTTTATTAAAGAATCCGCTGAACAGCGGATTCTTATTTTTATAGTAATTATTTTAATATCTATTAAATCAAAATTCCCCACCAACTAAATAAATTATCAAGCAAATATGCTAATCCAGTTGAAATCAGGAAACCAAAAAAAGCAATAATGACTCCATGTTTAAACATTGTTTTTAAGTTAACTCCATAACCTGCACTAACAGCCAGGCAGCCATTACCAGAAGCAATTGCAAAAGACAAATTAACCGAAACTGTAAGTAATAAAATAATAGGAACTGGATTTATGTTCTGGGAAATAAAAAGTTTAATAATTATTGGCATTAATAAAGCAGCCGACGCAGTATTAGTAGAAATATTTGTTAAAAATGCTGTAACACCACCAAAAATCAAAAATGGTATGATACCATGACCATCAACAAAAAAAGTCAATAATGAACTTAAAATTTCTGCTAAACCTGAAAATTCAAGAACTTTAGCCAGTGCTAAAGCACTCGGCCAAACAATTAAAACAGTTATTGGAAAATATCTCATACTTTTAATTGAAAGAACATTTTCCTCTTCTTCTGTTGGAATAAAAAACAATAAAAAAGCCAGACTAAAAAATATGAAAGCAGGATCCAAAAATGGAAATAATTGAGTATATATTGGCTCTAAAAAAGCTGCTGCTACTGCTATTATAAAAACTAAAGCCGAAAACAACTCTCCTTTACTTAAACTCCCCATTTTTTTCAATTCTTTTTTGTATATTTCTTTTGTTCCAGGTAATTTCATATCTTTTTTTTGCAAAATATGACTAATATAGAAGCCAATAAAAGGAATGAAAATCAAAGTAAAAGGCAGCATTCTAATTGTCCATTCATAAAAATATATTTTTCTGCCAACTGCCTCGGAAAGAAATTCATAAATCAATAAGTTTTGACCTCCACCAAGCGGTGTAGGCAGACTACCTATTGAGGCACCCCAGGCAATTGCTAACAAAATATTAGTTGCAGCTGGATTATTCCAGCGTTTAGAATTAGAATCATAACCAAGATATTTTAATAAAGTCACAGCAACAGGCACAAAAACAGCTGCAGTAACTGTATCTGCAATTATTGAACTTAAGGTCGCAGAAATCAAAAACCAGGCCCAAATCTGTTTTCTTGCACTATTGCCGATCAAAGATAATATTTTTAAAGATAATCTTCGAGCAAGGCCCCACCGCTGCCAGGCTGCTCCCATTGCACAGCTTCCTGCTATTAGAAATACAATTCGGTGGCTGAAAACATTTACTATTTCAGCAACTGGAGCAATCGGAATAAAGGTTGTCACAAAAATTGGAACTAAGGCTGTAATTACAACAGATATATTACCACTTGTCCACCACAGGGCCATCCAAATTAATATTCCAAGACCCCCTCGGGCCTGCATGTCTATGACTGATAGTGGTACTAATAAAATTATTAAAAACGCAAGAGGTCCTAATATGATTATTTTAATTTTATTCATATCTATTCCAAAATTATCTACCATATATCTACCGTCATTTTTCATCACCACAACCTCCTATCATATTAGACAATTAAAATAAAGTTACTTTAAAATATAATTAGCTAAAGTTCGTTGAATCTTTAAAATATCACTAGATTTTTTGCCAAATTTTTTTTCAATGGGTTCAGTAAGACCTGCTGTCCAAAGTTTAAGTTCAGCATCTCGATCAAAGGTTCCCGCTGATTCAATACTAAAATGACGAATGTTTTTATAAGGTATTGTGTGGTATTCTATTTTTTTACCGGTAACTCCCTGTTTATCTACTAAAATCAACCTTTTATCTGTAAAAACAAAATAGTCTCTCAATACATTATATCCACTTTCAATCTTTTCTCCTTCAATTATTATTTCTGCTAACTCTTTTTCCAATTTCTCTATTTCAACTTCTCCTGCATTTCCGAGAATTCCGTCTAATAATCCCATATTCAACCTCCTGATATTCTATAATTAAAATTTTTATTATTTTATCTACTTATTATAATTCTATAATACAAAGAATAATCCTTTAATATTACAGGTAATATTAAAGATATAATCAAAAATAAAAGAACTAAAACTGCTGTCATAATCATTGTACAGCCTTTTAGTTCTAATTAATATTAACTTCTTAGCTTAAATATTTTTTGATTTTTTCTGCTATCTTTTCTGCTGTCAATCCAAATTCTGCAGCTATTTCATCTCCAGCAGCACTAAAGCCAAACTCTTCAACACCAAAAATTAGAGCACTTCCTCTTAAAATTCTGTACCAACCAGTTGGATTACCAGCTTCTACCGCCACACTTAATTTAACATTTTGGAGCAGCAGCTCCAAATAATTTTGATTTTGATATAATTTTTCTTTTTCAGGTACAGAAATTATTCGAACTCTGTAATCTCTTTTTAGCAGTTCTTTAACCTCCAGAGCGGTTTCAATTTCACTACCGGAAGCCATAACAGCAATATCCGGTTCAGCTTCACCAGAAACTACAAAGGCTCCTTTTTCAAATTCTGCTGCCGATATTTCCTTTTCATAAGCATTAACATTCTGACGGGCCATCACTAAAATTACTGGCTTATTCTTTTCCTCAACTGCAGCCTTCCAGGCCAACTTCACTTCAGTTTCTGTGGCAGGTCTAATAACTCTCAGACCCGGAATCATTCTTAAAGATTCAAGCTGCTCTATCGGCTGATGAGTAGGACCATCTTCACCAACATAAATAGAATCATGTGTGAACACGTAAATTACCGGTAACCCCATCAGAGCTGCCATCCTGATTGAAGGCCACATATAATCAGAAAAGGTTAAATAAGTTGCAGTCACAGGTCTTAAACCGCCATGCAGCATTATTCCACCTGCTGCCGCTGCCATTGCATGTTCTCTAATTCCAAATTTAATGTTCCTGCCGGCAAAATAACCTCTTTTAATATCCGGATACTGATCCAGATTGATTCTTGTCGAAGCAGAGAGATCAGCTGTTCCTCCAACTAAATAAGGAAGCTTTTCGGCCAGCAGTTGATAATATTCACCTGCATAATTTCTAATCGGCTTCCCCTCTTTTTCCTGAACATCTAAAACATCTAAATCGAAATCTGCCTCAAGCTCAATTCCCGACATTAATTCCTGATATTCTTTCTCAAATTCTGCCTCATAGTTACTTTCAAGTTCCTTCCACTCAGCAAATTCTTTTTTCAGTTCAGCCAGGTAATCACTAAAATATTCATAGACCTTTTCTGGAACCTCAAAATCTCCTGTCGGCAGTCCGGCTTTCTTCTTCATTTCAATTATCTCTTCTTTCCCGAGTGGTGAGGCATGGGCGGAACTGTCACCTTCTTTGCCAGCAATTCCTTTTGCTATAACAGTATCTGCAACTATTAAAGTCGGTCTCTTCTGTTCTACTTTTGCTTTTTTAAATGCAGCTTCTAAATCAGAAAAGCTGCTCCCATCAACATCAGAAATAACCTGCCAGTTAGCAGACTCAAACCTTTTTTTAATATCATCTATAAAAGTTATTTCAGTTGGTCCATCAATTGAAACCCCATTATTATCATAAATAACAATTAATTTATCAAGCTCCAGACTACCTGCCAGCGAGGCTGCCTCATAGCTTATTCCTTCCATTAAATCTCCATCACCAGCTACCACATAGGTATAATGATCAATTAACTTATAATTCTCTTTATTGTATTTTTCAGCTAAAATTTCTTCAGCAAATGCAATTCCAACAGCATGAGCAAGCCCCTGACCTAAAGGTCCAGTAGTCATTTCAACTCCAGGAGTTAGCCCATATTCTGGATGTCCTGGAGTTTTAGAATGAAATTTCCTATACTTTTTTAGGTCTTCAAGACTCAAGTCATAACCGCTGAGATGAAGCAGTGAATAAAGCCAAATTGAACCGTGTCCGGCAGATAAAATCAGACGATCTCTATTAAACCAATCAGGGGCTTCAGGATTATATTTCATTTCCTCTGCAAAAAGATAGGCACCAATTTCTGCACATCCCAGAGGCATTCCAGCATGTCCAGAACCGGCATATTCAACTGCATCTGCAGAAAGAGCTCTAACTGTATCAGCAATTTTTTGCAGCATTTATTTCCCTCCTCTATTCTTCTGCCATCTGTTCATGAAGAAAGTTAACTAATTCTTCCAGTGCAGTTTCTGCATCTTCACCTTTACATTTAATTATTATTTCATTACCCTGACTTACTCCCAGACTCAAAACCCCCATTATACTTTTGGCATTAACTTCTTTTTCTCCATAAATAATCGTTACATCAGATTTAAAAGTCCCTGCTTTTTGAACAAATTTTGAAGCAGGTCTGGCATGAAGTCCGGTTTCATTAGTTATTTCAACATTTTTTTCTACTGTCATTTTAGCATCCTTTCTAGATTTAATTGAAGATCTCCATATTTTTAACATTATCTTATTTATTAAAATTATTCTGCAACAGTTTATATGCAGCACCCTCAGATTCTGCCGCTAAAAGATCATCCATTAATTTTCTGTTGTTTGCAAATTCCATAATATCTGTCAGTGCCGGCATATGAGATTTTTTATCTATTGGTGCCAGCACAAAAATAAATTTTATTGGGTCAAATTGATGGCCGAGTTTAATTCCTTTTTTAATTACCAGCAGACTAATCGCTGACTCTTTGACACCATCTTCTATTCCAGCGTGGGCCAGACAGATTTCGGGAGCAATTGCAATATAGGGCCCCTTATCTTCTACAATTTCGATCATCCTTTTAATATAGCGGGGCTCAATTAAGTCTTTAGCTAAAAGCAGACTACCAGCTTCTTTAATTGCTTCTTTCCAGTCAGCTGCTCTTTCTATAATTTTAATCTGATCCCTTTTAAACAGCTTTAAAAGATCTTTTTTCCTGTCTTTTAGGCCAGTTCCAGCTTCTCTTTTCATTTTTTCAGCAGCAAAATAATCCCTGATTTTTTCTAAAGCTGCTGGAATCCGCTCTTTATCCAAAAAAGGTCTCAACAGCTCAATAATTTCTTCCGGCTCCAGACCAGTATTTTCTGCCAGCAGGGACTCATAGTCCACCGGCTTCTGTTCTGAACTGACTTTTTGCTTCTCTTCATTAAAAATCCCATATTCCATTTTTCTCTGCTGAAGATAGTCTTTAATTTTTTCAATATCATTTTCCTCTAAAAATGGATTAACCTCAATTACATCCTTTGCTTCCAAACTTAAAGGGATTGTAGAAATTACAAAATCAATTTCTTTTAGAATCTCATTGTCCTCCAAATCCAGACTGGAGAGGCTGTCAACTATCTCAATTGCTTTAAACTCATTTTTTAGACGGACTTCCAGAAGATTGGTGGTTCCAACTCCACTGGAGCAAACAATTGCAACCTTTGCCTTTTTCCTTTTTTGAAAATTAATTCTCTCCAGAGCAGCACCAAAATGAATAGTCAGGTATCCAACCTCGTCTTCACTAATTTCGACATAAAATTCACTCTGAATCAGCCTCGCTGCCAGTTTTGAAGCTTCAAAAACCTCGCCGTACTTTTCTTTAATATCTTCCAGCAGCGGATTCTGAATTGGTAGATTAAAAATAATCCGGTTGACAATTGCCTGCAGGTGAACAAGAAGACCTGAATATAGTTTCTGATCTCCAGCAAAACTGGTAGAAAAATATTTTTCTACAACTCTTATCATTTCTTTAACCAGATATTCAAGCTCATCTTCCTTTAACTCACTGCTTGCTTTTCCTTCTCTCATTTTTGCTCCTAAAAGATGAATCGTAATAAATCCAATCTCATCTTTTGGAATTTCTACCGGGAATTTTTCTTCCAGTAAATCTCCTATTTTTCTGGCAATCTCAAATTCATTTTTCTTTTTAATCATTTTCAATCTTTCAGGGTCGATCTTTATGTCCTGTTCTGCTAAAAGACGAGAAATAGCAAAAGCTACATGAACGATCAGACCGGTAAATGCACTATCAGTAAAGCGAATACCGAGTTCTTTTTCTGCCATTTTGACAACTGACTCAATTTCTTCCAAATTGAGCTCACCTAAAAGATTTTTTATTTCTTCATCATATCCGTGCTCTAAGCGGCTTTTAAAATCAACCTTTTTATTGCTCTTATTTAATAGTTCAATCATATTGCCAGTTTCATAGCTTTCATTGAGCAGACTTTTCATTGCATGTCTGATATCAATTTCTGCACCTTCAATTTGAACTCCGTAATTTCTGCGCCTGATTAAAGCCAGATTTTTTTTAGTCAGCCAATTTTCCACCTGATCCAAATCCTTGCTTACTGTTGTCGAACTCACATCTAAAAGATCAGCCAGTTCAAAAATTAAAATTGGTTCTTTTTTTTGGAAAAGTCTATATAAGATAAGGTATTTCCTCATTTTGGCAGAACGAAAATGACGGCTGTTGTAAAAATCATTAAACTCTGCAAAAACTTTAAACTGCTCTTCTGCTTCTCCTTCTAAAAGCACACCGAAATTTGGTTTTTTAGTCAGCTTTAATTCATATTTTTGAATCAAATCTTCAATCTCATTCAGGTCATAGCGAATTGTTCTGCTGCTTACATCCAGAATTTCAGAAAGAACCTGTATAGATACAGGCCCTTTCTGATCAACTAGGTATTTATATAACTCAAATAATCTGGTACTTTTTTTCATTTTAAGCGAACAGCTTCGCTATATAACCAATTATTATACCAACAACTCCGAAATCGGCATCACCAAAGGTTGTATTTGCAAAACCAAGTGATCCTAAGACCGGTAATAAGAGCGCTGGTAAAAATGAGATTAAGACACCATTAACAAAGGCACCAAGCATTGCTCCCTTCTTACCACCTGTGGAATTACCAAATACTCCCGCAGTTGCTCCGGTAAAGAAGTGAGGAACCATTCCGGGAATAATTAAGGCCAGACCCAGAGGTCCAAGGAAGAACATGCTGACAAGCCCCCCTAAAAAGCTGAATAAAAAACCAATAATTACTGCATTTGGTGCATAGGTAAAGGTTATCGGACAGTCCAGTGCAGGCTTTGCATCCGGAACTAATTTTTCACCAATACCCTGGAAGGCAGGAACAATCTCACCAATGATCATTCTTACACCAGTTAAGATAATGTGAACACCAGCTGCAAAAGTAATACCCTGCATCAGTGCGAACATAAAGATACTCTGTCCACCCGAATACTGAGAATAAATGTCACGACCAGCAATTAAAGAAACTATAAAGAAAATAATGATCATAGTCAGCATAGTAGCAAGAACTGATTCTTTTAAGAAGCTCAAATATTTAGGAACTTTAATATCTTCAGTGCTGTCTTCTGGATCTCCAACTACCTTACCAACAAGACCTGCTGCAACATAGCCAGTTGTTCCAAAATGACCGAGTGCAACATCAGTACCACCGGTAATTTTTTTCATAAACGGTTCTGCTAAAGCCGGGAAAAGCACCATTACAAAACCTAAAATTACAGCTCCAACAGCTATTAAAGGTACTCCTGTTAATCCTGCTGTACTTAAAACTGCTGATAATAAGGCTGCCATAAAGAAAATATGATGCCCGGTAAGGAATACATATTTTAATGGTGTAAATCTTGCAAAAAGCAGATTAGCTATAAAACCAAAAGCCATAATCAAAGCAGTTTGAGTACCAAGTGTCTGCTGTGCCAAAGCCACAATTGCTTCATTTGTTGGTATAACTCCCTGAATATTGAAAGCCTGTTGAATCATCGGCCCTAAATTATTCAGACTACCAATTAATACATTAGCACCAGCACCTAAGATTACAAAACCTAAGATACTCTTTAAGGTCCCTGACATTATCTTAGAAAATGGTTTTTTAAGCAGTGCCAGTCCCAAAAATGCCATTAAACCAACTAAAGTTGCAGGTTGATTTAAAACTTCATAAACTAAAAAATTAATAAAAGACATTAAAAAATCCATAAACTATTCCCTCCTTAAAGTTTTTTATATGCTGCCAAAACTTTTTCCTTAATCTCTTTTTTATCTGTCATATTTTTGACACTTATTACTTCTGCCGGATGCTCAATTTTTTCCCCGATTTCTTCACTGGCAAAAATGTAATCTGCCTGTTCCCCCATAATAGATGAAAGATCCTTAACCTCAACTGAGCCTTCGATACCTTCCTGCTCCATTATCTTTTCTATATTCATCTTTAAAACCAGACTGCTGCCCAGACCCATTCCACATACTGCTAGTACTCTCATGCTTTTCTCCTCCTATTTTTTGTTGATTGATCAATAAATTTAAGAATCTTAAAATTATTTTAATTAAAATCACTGCTGTGCCAGAATATCCTCAATATAGCTTAAGATTTCCCCTGCACTTCCCATTTCTGCAATATTGTCCACTGCAGATTCTTCCATTAAAACTACTGATAATTCCGAAATTGTTTTTACGTGCTTTTCATTATCTACTGTACCAAAAGCAAAGGCAATTTTTACAGGATCATTATTTTTATTTCCAAATTCTACCGGCTCAGCCAGAGTAATTAAGCTGAGGCAGTTTTCTTTAACCCCATCCTCCGGTCTGGCGTGTAAAAGAGCAATTCCCTTACCGATAACCACATAGGGTCCGTTGTCAATTATTGACTGCTTCATTGCTTCAATATATCTTTTTTCAATTTGACCTGCCTCTAATAATAGCTTTCCTGTTTCAGCAACCACTTCTTTCCAGTCAGCAGCTTCCACATTTACGGCTATATTTTTCTTTTGCAAAAGATCTAAAATCAAATCTTTTCACCTCCTGATTTAATTTGTTTCTTTAACTTCTGATTCTATTATACTCCCGTAATCCCCGAGATAGCAAGAGTTAATAAACTACTTCTTTTTCTAGAAATTGTGGCAAAGTATTTTATTTATTAAAAAAAGCACCCAAAAGCTGATTTATTTCAGCTAATAGGTGCTTTAATATTTAAGCATTAAATTGAATTTATTTTTTAAAAAATATTTTTAGCTCATTTTAGTCTTTAGTCTTCCATATTTTTTATTAAACTCAAATCGCCTGTTTTTGCTGCTTCTAGAATAGGACCCATATACTCGTCTACAAGTGATGCATCAAGTGGTATCGGCATATTTTTCAATTTCATATCCAACTGTGGATCTTTAGCAGCCTTTAAAGCTCTCTCTATATGCTGATCAGTAAATCCATCTAATTCAGAAAGAGTAGTAGGAAAGTTAACCTCTTTAGCAAATTTTATCATTCCCTCTGCAACTGCTTCACCTAATTTGCGACCATTTAAATTATTAATATCTACATCTATATATCCATTTCTTTTAAATATATCCCCTAAAACTTTTAATTGTTCTTCTATAGCTGGTGCAAAAAATACAGTGTAATAGATATTCATAATTCCACAGGCTCTTCCATGACTGCTCACATCTACTAAAGAAAAACTGGTAAGGTGCCCACCATTAGTTCCACCTACCATTATCGAATAAGCACCTAAATCTGTGGCTAATCCTAAAGCTTCACGTGCTTCAGTATCATGCAAATCATTAATAACTTTGGGCGTATTTTTAACTATCAGTTCAATAGCTGTAGAAGCAATCTCCTTTTCTAAATCATAATTTTCAGCATCGATTCCATAAAACACTTCTAAGCAGTGTGCTATCCCATCAAAAGCACCATCAATAGTTACCTTAAGCGGCATTGTTTCGGTTACTGCATAATCAAAAACAGATTTATGAGGAATGATAGCATTATCTACAATCAATTTCTTCTGGCCACTTACTAGATCAGTAACATTAGAATATTTTGTCAGATGCGCTCCAGAACTTGCCGCTGTTTGAATAGCGATTGTAGGAATTAGATGTTCTTTGCTGTGCTGTAGTGCCTCTGTCACAATTCCTGTTCCAAAATATTCGTCTATATGAGGACTATAATGACCGAGTGAAGCTACTATATTAGCAGCTTTAACTGCATCAATTGTACTTCCTCCACCAATAACTATTATGGAATCAGCTTCAAAAGTATGTAAATATCCTGCTAAACGATAAACATCTTCTCTGGGAGCATTTGGATTAGCCCCAGGAAATATTCTATTTCCAGCAATTTTTAGATTGTTTTTCTTAAGTGATTTTTTAACTTCAGTTACTGCTGTTTCTCGATAAGTATCATTAGAAATTAACAAAACCTTCTCACCATATTTTTTAGCATATTCTCCTACTTCATTTAAGATTCCTATACCTAAAGCATATTCCTCTCCTTTAAAATCATATAAGAGTGTTTTCGCTTTTTCTTTTAAATCCATTCTTGATATGCCTCCCTTATAAAAAATTTAAATTCCATCATTACTTCAACTAACTACATTCTGAGGTTTTTCTGCTAACCAGGCTTCAATATTATCAAATACTATCTCTGCTCTTTTGATAAAAGCTTCTTCTGTTGCAAAGGCTGTATGTGGAGTTAGAATTGTATTTTTAGCATTTAAAAGTGGATGATCTGAAGGAATCGGAGGCTCCATTTCAAAAACATCAATTCCAGCTCCTGCAATTTTTTCATTATTTAAAGCCTCAGCCAAAGCTTCACTGTTAACTACAGGTCCACGTGCCGTATTAATCAAAATTGCATCCTTTTTCATTAAAGCAATCTCTTCTACACCGATTAAATCTACAGTTGAGTCTTTAAGTGGAACATGCAGGCTCACAATATCACTATTCTGCATTAATTTATCAATCGGAAGATATTCTACCCCTAATTCTTCTCCCAGTTTATGTTGTTTATGGTCATCAACCAGAATATTGCAGCCAAAGGCAGCAGCTATTTTAGCAGTTTTTTGTCCTATTGAACCAAAACCAATTATCCCAAAGTTTTTTCCGAAAAGTTCATTCCCAATTAAATTTTTTCTTGTTTTACCAACTCTTACTGCCCCATCAGAATCTTTAATATTACGCATTAGATTAATTACTAGACCAAAAGCTAACTCTGCCACAGCCTGATTGGCATAACCAGATGAATTTGAAACTAAAATATCATTTTCTCTGCAGGCTTCCATAGCTATATGATCAAAACCAGTAAAAGCAACAGAAATCATCTTTAAATCTTTAGAAGCATTAATAACTTTCGCAGATAAAGGCTGATTGGCTATAATTAAAATATCAGCTTCTTTAACTCTCTTAATCATTTCCTGATCATTTTCTGCCCGACTTGAATAAGCAATTAGCTGATGTCCCTCAGCTTCCAGCTGCTGCCGATACTCTTCAATTTTCATCATTGAAATATTAATTGGTTCAACCATCACAATTTTCATATTATCTCCTCCAAGAATTTTTCCCATTTAGGCCATGTTATGTTTTAAACCGCCATTAAATTTGATTTCATTAACTTAATTTTAGCATTGTTCCAAAAACAAGACAAATATTTTAAGACTTAATTAACTTTTAACCTTATAGCCAATTTTAAATAAATAAGTAACTAAAACAAATAAGATTAGGGCAAAAGATCCAATAATAAGTGCAGATATTAAAGGTGAAACATCAGACTGTCCAACAAAAGAATAACGAACTGCATCTACCATGTAAAAAACTGGATTAAATAAAGATACCTTACTCCAGATTCCTGGCAGGCCTTTAACTGAATAAAAGACACCACTTAAAAATGTCAAAGGAGTAATAAAAAAGTTTGAAAAAATTGATACATGATCAAATTTTTCCGCCCAAAGGCCAGCAATTATTCCAAAAAGCGAGAAAATTGAAGACACTAAAACAGCAAAAAACAAAGCCAAAAATGGATGTGCAACTGCTCCTCCATAGAAATAAATTGAAACCAAGTAAGTTACAGTTCCAACCAGTAAACCTCTTACCATCCCACCAATCATAAAACCTAGGCTTAATTCGATGTAAGAAAAAGGGGCCAGCAAAAAATCAATGATAATTCCATTATATTTAGCTCCAATTAAAGAAGATGAAGTGTTTGCAAAAGAGTTTTGGATTAAACTCATCATAATTAATCCCGGTACTATAAAACTGATATATGGAATCCCATATCTCGGAACCTCTCTATTTTGAAAAGAATAAGAGAAGATAATTAAATATAAACCTGTAGAGATCAAAGGTGCAAACACAGTTTGAATTGCCACCTTTGAGAATCTAAGAACTTCTCTTTTAACAAGGCTCGAAAAAGTAATAGTATTAATTTTCATCATCCCCTAAATTAGTTAACTTAATAAAGACATCTTCTAATTTTGCACTTTCAATATTCATATCTACAATATCTAAATTTAAATCGTTTATCGTTTTTAGTATTTTATCTAAATTTCCTTTTGCAGTTTCAATTTCAATCTCTTTCTTTTCTTTATTTAAATTAAAATCAATCCCCAACAGCTCTTTATTCAATCCGTGAACTGAATCAGCAAATTGAATCTTAATCAGCTTTTTATCAATCGAATTGATCAGATTTTCCTTAGTGTCAACCTTAACTATCTTTCCCTTATTCATAATAGCAATCCGATCACATAAAGCTTCCGCTTCTTCTAAATAATGAGTTGTCAATATGATTGTTTTACCCTGCTTATTTAAATTAATAACATATTCCCAGAGGCTATTTCTTAATTCAACATCAACCCCTGCAGTCGGTTCATCTAAAACAATTATTTCAGGATCATGGACTAAAGCCTTAGCAATTAAAAGCCGCCTTTTCATTCCACCTGAAAGTTCACGTGGACCAATTTCTGCTTTATCAGTCAGGCTTAATGCTTCTAATAATTCATCTATTTTCTCTGAATTATCTTTAATTCCAAAATAACCAGAATGAATTTTTAGAGTTTCACGAACTGTAAAGTAAGGATCAAAAGTTATCTCCTGGGGCACAATTCCTAAAGATTTTTTTGTTTCCCTATAATTTGAAATAATATCCTTACCCAAAACTGTAATACTACCTGAATCTTTTTTAACTAAACCACCAAGAACTCCGATTAAAGTACTTTTGCCAGCACCATTAGGTCCCAACAGTCCAAAAAATTCTCCTTTTTTAATATCTAAATTAATATCACTTAAAGCCTGTAGATGACCATAACTTTTATTTGTATTTCTAATTTTTATAGCTGTAGACATGAAAATCCTCCTTAATAAACTATCTTTTGATACTAAATTAATACTTCCATTTAAACTGTTTCTCTCATTTTAGACATTGAATCTTTAATTGAAGCCATCAACCAGGTTGACATTATTATAAAAGCAGTTAGTTCTGCGATAGGGAAAGAATACCAGACAGCATCAAGACCGAATATTTCTCCTAAAATATACATCCCTGGAACTAAAAACACGGCCTGTCTTAAAAATGTGATAGCAAAACTAGGCATTCCTTTTCCAACTGCTTGAAATGTAGCTACACCAATTATATTTAAAACCATAAAGAAATATGATAAACTTACTCTTTTTAAAGCACTAACTCCAATATTTAAAAGCTTGGGATCACTATTAAATAATTTAATTATAACTTCTGGAAATAGTTGAAATACCGCAAAACCAATAACTCCAAAGCTCAAAGCAGCTGCATTACCGATTAAAATTGTTTTTTTCATCCGCTCAGGATTATTATGACCAAAATTATAACCAACAATAGGCAGATAGCCCTGAGTTAAACCAAAGACCATCATTAAAAAGAAGGACTGCATTCTAAAAATCAAACCCATTACCGCTATCGCTGTAGAACTAAAAGCCCCCAAAATAAGATTAATAAAGACAACTGCAATACTAAAGAGCAGTCTATTAGCCATTGCAGGTATTCCTACATTATATATTTCTTTTATTATCTGAAAATCAAACTTAAAATCCTCCAATTTCAATGTTAATTCATTTTTATCACTAAATAAAACAAAAATAATAAATACCCCTCCAACTGCACGCGAAAAGATAGTTGCATAAGCAGCACCTGCTACTCCAAGCTGAGGAAATGGACCTAAACCAAAAATCAAAAAAGGATCTATTATCATATTTAAAACTGCACCAATGATCATAGTCATCATCGGCAAAAAAGTGTTTCCTTCTCCCCGTAATATATAATTAAAAGTTGCTGGAATAAAGACAGCCATTGAACCAGTTAAAATTATATTAATATACTGGTAACCAAGATCAATTAAGACTGGGTCATCTGTAAAAATTTTAATTATATCTTCTGCAAAAAACACACCTACTAACCCACCTATTATTCCATAAATAATTGCAATAAAAAAGACATGTTCTGCAACATTATTTGCTCGGCAGTTATCTCCCTGACCCAAAAGCCTTGAAATTAAAGAACTAGTACCAACACCAGTCCCAACTCCAACCGCAATTAACACCATTTGAACTGGAAAAGAAATCGATAATGCAGATAAAGCATCTGTACTCAGTCGGCCAACATAAATACTATCTACAATATTATACATTGCTTGAATAATCATACCGACTATGGCCGGAGCGGATAATCTGAAAAGCAATTTTATTATTGGCTCCTGACCCATGCGGTCTGATTTTGATTGAATTTCCATCTTAACCCTCCATTAATAACAAAATTATAATTAAGGTAATTTATTTTTTAAAACATACTGCTTTAATTTTAGCATCTATACTCAAAAAAAACAATAATTTACTTAACAAAAGCTGGTTATTTACTTGATTTATTAGCCCGATCAATATTTTTTAACTAAATTAATAGCCATAATATTTCAAATTCTTTGACATTGGTTATTTGAAGTGATAAAATTTATATAGAGAAGTAAGAAATAGATATTTAAATATTTTCATTTATATAAAAATATTATAAATAACTCAAAATATATACAAAATACACAAAGAAGGGGGGATAATTTCTTAATTTTTTTAAGATAAGTTATTTCTTAAAATCTTTTTTATGTTAAAAAAAGGAGGAATAATAATGGGTATTACTTTAAACTTAGTTCTTGCTGCTTTTGGGGGAGGCGCATTTGGAGCTGCTTTAGGGGCATTACCTGCATTTATTTTCTGTGGTTTTGCTGTAATGGCTGGTGAAGCTTTAGCTCTGGCAACTGGTGGAGGTGTTATTACTGGTTCCATAGGTTTTGGTGCTTTATTTGGTCCTCATATTGCTTTTGCCGGTGGCGCTGCGGCAACAGCCTATGCTGGTCAAAAAGGGAAACTTGATGATGGTGCGAACATTTTGGCTCCACTTTATGGAATTGATGAAAATTGGGATATTCTACTCGTTGGTGGTATTTTTGGTATTTTAGGTATGGTAATTAATCAGTTTTTTTCTTCTATTGGCACACCCACTGATACAATTGCTTTAACTGTAGCAATTTCAGCACTTATTCATAGACTTGTTTTTAGTAAAACTGGTATTTTTGGTACTTATGATCCTGATAAAAGTGATTCTCGCTGGAAACCACCAGCAGAAATTGCCTGGCTGCCATGGCAGATGAACTTTTCGCAGCTGCTGGCTTTAGGACTCAGTGTCGGCTTGGTTTCAGGATATATTACTATTATTACAGGAAGTAAATTTATTATGTTTGGTATAACAGCTGCTTCTTTAATCATCTTAGAGACCAAGGGCAAAGGACCTGTTACCCACCATATTGCTTTTCCGGCTGCAGCTGCAGCAATTGCAACAGGAAGTGTTATCTGGGGAGGAATTTTCGGTATACTAGGTGCTTTTATTGGTGAGTTTTTTGCTCGTCTATTCTATGACTGGGGAGATACTCACATTGACCCTCCAGCCTGTACAATAGCTACTTTAATAACAGCTGCTATGTTATTTTTAGGTTTTACATTTTAAATAAGATCAAAAACTCCTGGCAGATAATATTTGTCAGGAGTTTTTTCTATCTAAATATTTTTTATTCAATTAAACTTCAATTATTATTTGAATTTAGAACATTTATCGTACCGGACAAGCTCCAGTTTCACAAGAAGCATCATCAATTTCTCTTTCTAGAAACTCAGTTTCATACTTAGAAACTAAGGACGGATTGAATTTTTCCATTTTTTTAACTCTTTCATTATATTCTTCTTCTGTTATTTCTTCATAAGGCATTAAATCATAGAAATTATCATTATAAGAAATAAAAGAAATACCCACAACACTATTCCAATTCTCCCATAACCATTCTTCTACATCTTTCCATTCATCATCACGAACATGAACAGTAATTGATGCATTATGATCAACATAATTTTCCATAAACATCTTATATGTTTCCAGCTGATCAATTGCATCTACATCCCCTTTAACTTCTCCTTCTGGCGCTTTAACAGGGAATTCAACCACTAGAGTTTCAGGGTCATCCGGATTCTGGCCAACTTCTGGATGAATCGGATAATCCAGTTCTTCACAGACTCTAGCCAGTGGATCAGAAGCAGAGATTCTTACTCGTCTAACATAATATGCACTGTGAGAATAGTGTAAACCACTGGAAACAGTTGGCATCTGAGTCTGTGTTCCCTCAGGTTTAACGGTTGTAATTAGTTTTGGCTCATTATCTCCAACTTCTTTAGCTATTTCTCTACCTGCTTTATGAGCAACTTCGCGCAACTCTTCTAATAATTGAGCCTCTTGAGCTTCATTTAGTCCAGCTGCATTTTTCATATCCTGCCAGCCAGTTAAAGAAGTTCCAATCAACCTGTCTCTTTTATTTATTTGATCCCATTCTGGTAATTCAAATTCAATTAAAGCCATTCTGTAACCCGCTCTGGCTGAAAGTTGTTGAGCCTCAAACATAGCTTCTCGATCAATATTACCTTCTTCATCTACAAAAGCCATTACATTCAATGATGTCAGATTACAAACTCCTCTCGAGTCCAGCAGAATTTCCGCACAGGGATTAACACCTTTAAAGTTTTCTCGGCGTCTGCTTCCCTCAACAGCATTGATAAATCCTGGCTCACCACTGAAACGCATCTGCTTAACATGCCACTTAAGCTGTTCTTTAGAAGGTTTTCCTTCATAAAAAATACTATTGTTACTCATCTGACGGTGAGATATTTCCTTATTGATTACCCACTCATCATTTTCTTTGACATATAAATTACTTTTTGCCTGAGCAATTTCTTTATCATCTTCACTGAAAAGACAGATTTGAGATGAACGTCTAACTCCACCCGACACAACATTTTCAGCTACAATATTTGCTAGATCCATTGCGTCGATTGGCTTTAATTTAACTCGTTTAATATCATCAAGTTCACGATCTGGTTTTTCTGTAAGCAGCTTATCTATTTTAGTAAACATCCGCTTTAAACTCTGATGTCCGGAAGCTGTCCCCCCAAAAGTCTTGAGTTTTTCACCTTTTGGACGTACAGAATCATAATTAAAAATGATTCTCTTTAAAGGTCGATAAGCATGATTAACTAAGAATTTGAAATAATATTCTAAGGATTGAATCCAACCTTCTTTAGAATCACCGACATTAATTGTTACAACATCATCTTCATCAAAATCAAAATCTGTATATTCTCTTCTCTCATCTTTATCAACTGGCTCATAATATTTATGGATTACTTCAATATCAGTTCTAATCTTAGGCAGCTGCTCTACATCACGAGGCAGGACTCGGAAACCAACTCCTGATCCGATCATTAAAAGATAAAACAAATCCTGATAAGCTTTAAAGCTGTCAATGACTGTAAAAGAACAGTTGTAATTACTCATTCCATATTTTTTAGATGATTCTGTAGAAGCTGTCCAGAGTGTACGCCCTGCTAAAAAGTTTTTTAAATTATATACATTATCATATAGTTTTTCCGCTTCTTTTTTAGTTGTCGGAGCCAATGAACAGTTATATTCAACAGCTCTTTTAACTGTTTCCCACCAATATTCACGACGCTGCTCTTCTTCTAACCAGCGCGAATATGTTCTATAGTAAATAAACTCTCCCAATTCAGTTGGAAAAGGGTTAGGCTGATGCTTATATTTACTTAAAAAATCATTTGATAAAAGTGCATTTTCCCGGTCTTTCTTTTTTCTATGCAGCCTAGACTGCTGTCTTTTATTTCTATATAAAATATATGCTTTAGCTGTTGTTACATATGCCGCCTTCATAAGTTTTTCTTCTACTAAATCCTGAATTTCTTCTACTTTAGGCACCTGATCTTCATTGTAGAAATCTATTATCAAATCAGATTCTACATCTAAGGCAACCTGTTCTGCATCATCCTCAGTCGCATCTTCTCCTGATTCGATCATAGCTCTATAAATCGCTTTGGTAATCTTATCTCGGCTGTAAGCAACCTCTCTATCATCTCGCTTAATCACCGTCATATCGGATTTGCTCAAAATAAAAACCTCCTTAAAATTTTTTCTCTAATTCTAAAACATAATTATAACATACTAATATTTAAATTGCATTTAATTAAAGCTTGATTAATCTGCTTAACTTTGCATTAAACTACAAATCTAAACAAAAACTTAGTTATTGACAGTTAATTATATCTATTTTAAAAACAGAAAGTAAAAAATAACTAATCTTTAGTATTTAGCTATATTATTTATTATAAGATTAATATAGTCAAATATCAATTATTTTCTTAAATCCTTTTAACGAAAAATTTCTTCTTTTTTACCCTGATAAACTTCAACCTGCTCCCAAGTGGGAAGTCCTTCTATATCACCTTTAACAGTTATACATAATGCTCCAACTAAATTAGCAAGTTCAACAGCTTTTCTAATTGGAAGCTCTCTTAGAAGCCCCGTAATTAAACCTGCTGCAAAAGCATCTCCGGCTCCAATTAAATCAACAATATTATTAACACAATAAGGATCAACATGCTTTATTTGATCTCCCTGATAATATAAAGCTCCCTTAGAACCAATTTTGAGAACTATTAATGATCCAGGATCCATCATCTCATAAAAACCTTTAATAATTTCTTTTGGATCAGAAAGGCCAAGTAAAATTTCTCCTTCTTCAATTCCAGGAAGTAAAACATTTACCTGAGGAATTATTTCTAGCATTACTTTACGCATTTTTTCAATTGAATCCCAGAGCTTAAGCCTTAAATTGGGATCAAAAGAAATTTTTAAATTGTTTTCTTTTGCTACCCTCAAGGCTTCGAAAAAAGCAGCTTGAGCACTCTGACTTAAAGCTGGAGTAATTCCAGTTAAATGAAGATGCTTAGCCTTTTTAATATAATCTGCATTAATATCTTCTTTATTTAGATAGCTTGCAGCAGAATTATCTCGATAATAAAAAATTTTTGGTTCTTTAGTTGTATGCATTTCTTTGATCATAAGTCCAGTTCTATGCTTGGCATCCCTTTTAACTTGAGAAACATCTACCCCTTCACCTCTTACAAAAAATTCTACATAATCACCAAGTGGATCTTTACCCAATTTACTAATCCAACCAGAATTAAAGCCCAATCTTTTTACCCCAATTGCTACATTTGATTCTGCTCCGGCTATATATTTCGAAAAATTATTTAAATACTTTAAAGATCCTACCTCTTGTGGTGCCATAGCTGCCATTGTTTCCCCAATAGTAACAAGATCAATCATTTTAAATTCCTCCTAAAAAAATAAATATTTGCCTCTAATACTAAAACTGAAAAAAGGCCACAGCCTAAGCTGCAGCCTCTATTTGAATAAATTTATTAATTATTTATTTATCTCTTAACTCTACCAGAAGCATTTCCTCCAGCTAGAGTTTCTACTTCTTTAACACTTACATGGTTAAAGTCACCAGGAATTGACTGCTTTAAGCAGGATGCAGCGGCTCCGAACTCAGCAGCTTCTTGAAGCTTTTTGCCAGTAACTAGAGAATATATTAAACCACCGGCAAAGGAGTCTCCTCCTCCAACACGATCAATAATTGTAATCTCATACTTTGTTGATTGCACAAAGTTTTCACCATCAAAAAGTACAACTAACCAACCATTATGCGAAGCACTATGGCTGATTCTTAAGTGACTACCAACTAATTCTAAATCAAAGCGGTCGATTAACTGTTTAGCAACATCTTTGTAACCTTCAACATTTAAATCACCACTGGTAATGTCAGAACCACTCTTGATATCAAATACCATTTCGGCATCTTCTTCATTTGCTATTACAACATCAGTATATTCCATTAAACCTTCCATTACCTGACCAGCTCTTTCTCTGCTCCAAAGCTTAGCGCGATAGTTTAAGTCGCAGCTTACCTTGACTCCGTGTTTTTTAGCAGCTTTAACAGCTTCTAAAGTAACATCTGACATCTGCTCACTTAAAGCAGGAGTAATTCCTGTATAGTGGAACCAGTCAACATCAGCAAAAATTACTTCCCAGTCAAAATCTGCACTTTCAGCTTCAGCAATTGCAGAATGAGCTCTATCATAAACTACGTTAGACGGTCTCTGGCTTGCACCATTTTCACAGTAATAGATTCCTAAACGGTCTCCACCACGTGCAATATAATCAGTATCAACACCAAAACGACGAACTTCATTTAAAGCAGCCTGACCGATCGGATTGTTAGGTAACTTAGTTACAAAACGAGCATCCAGGCCATAATTAGCCAAAGATACAGCAGTATTTGCCTCTCCTCCACCATAAATCACATTAAAAGAATCCGCCTGAATAAAACGCTCATGGTTAGGTGGTGTCAAACGCAGCATAATTTCTCCAAAAGTAACAACTTTCTTAGACATAAAATAAAAATCTCCTGTTAAATTTTGATTAAATTTAAATGTACTTCTAGTAATAAAATGGACCTCTCAGCTGACTAACCTGCTCACAAATATAAGAGCAATCCAGTCAACCTTCTCACCTAAAAGAAATGGTCTTAAATCTCATTGAATTTAATGACTTTATCTAGAATAACTTAATGAAGATTTTTAATAAATCAGGCTGAAGGGCAGGACGCCCTGAACTGACCGTGCCACAGGATATGGCAATCGAGAAGTGTGCCTTATTTATTAAAAAGATGAATTTTAGTTGTTCTCTAAAGTTATTTCTGAAATGAGATTTAAGCCATTTCTGCTCTGGCTTCCTTAATTAAACGAATAAATTCTTTAGCAGTTTCTGTTACCTGTTCATAGTCACCAGTTTTTGCACCTTTGCTTAAGGAACTACCTACACCAACTGCTAAACTTCCAGCTTTAATCCAATCTTTAACATTATCCAAGCTTACTCCACCAGTAGGCATTAAAGGTGCCTGTGGTAAAGGCCCTTTAACAGCTTTGATAATCTTAGGACCAAATAAAGTTGCCGGGAAAATCTTAACGATATCTGCACCATATTTCATTGCTTTAACTACTTCTGTTACACTCATTGCACCAGGCATAACTGCTTTTTGATAACGGTTACACATAGCGATAGTTTCTTCATCTAGAGAAGGAGAAACAATATACTCCGCTCCAGCTAAAATACAGGCACGAGCTGTTTCTGCATCTAAAACAGAACCAGCACCAATTAAAACCTCTTCTTTACTGTATTCATCAGTTAACTGTTTAATTACATCAACAGCTCCTGGAACAGTCATTGTAATTTCAATGGCATCAATACCACCTTTTTTTACAGCCTCTGTAATTTTTAATGCTTTTTCTGCATTTTCAGCTCTAACTACTGCAACAATACCAGTTTCCTCAACTCTTTTTAAATCTTCAACTTTACTCATTAAATAAGCCTCCTTTAAATTTTAAACCTTTTTGTCAAAACAACTCAACGATTTTCTCTAATTTTAGCCGGTATTTTAATAATCCGTTTTAGAGAGCACAAGAAATTAAATAATTAAATTTAAACCCGGCTTTATCTCAAAAAATTACTATTAAAACATGCTTATAAAATTGTGTTTCTAATAGTAAAACGACGTTTTATTTAAATCCTGTATATATAATTCTAGACTCAAAGTAATATTCCTTCTTTTTTTAAAAAAAATTTAAAAAATAATAAAAGGAGAAATAATATTGATCCTTAATTTAATATTAGACCATCATATATGATAATTAAAATTATAGAATTTTAAATCAATAGAATGAGGTGATAAAATGGGGATTAATAATCTATCAAATTTGATAGATGCTCACAACTGGTTTTTTAATGTTCAGGCAGGTAATAAAATTTTATATATTACTGCACTTTTAGTCTTTTTTGCTCTTCTCATTGTTTTAATAACAAAAAGATACAGAATTCCTATTGTAGTAGGTTATGTTTTTTTAGGTATCTTATTAAGTGAAGATATCATTAACACTCTACCATTTTTAAGTGACATACAAATAGAATGGTATTTGTTTGTAGTTGATAGTTTTGGCTATCTAACACATATTGCTCTTGGATTTATTGCATTTAGAATTGGAAGTGAACTTACAATTAAATTATTCAAAAGATTAGGAAAAGATATTCTGGTAATAGTTATATTTCAGACTATAGCTGCTTTTGGATTAGTAACTTTAGCTATTTATTTTATTGGGCAACCTATATATATATCAATGCTTTTAGGCGCAATTGCTGCTGCTACAGCACCTGCTGCTACAGTAATGGTTCTCCGAGAATATAATTCTAAAGGTCCTTTAACTTCTGTCATTATGGCAGTTGTAGGAATTGATGACGCACTTGCTCTAATTATTTTCAGTATAATTGAACCAATTTCACTAATAATCCACAGTGGTAAAGCAGAATTAACAATTATTAAAACAATTGGAATACCACTAATTGAAATCACGGGGTCTCTAATAATTGGGGTAATTATTGGTTATCTTACTCAATATTTTTTAATTAAATTTAAAAATAGAACTAAAAAAATTCTAACTTTGATTTCTGCAATTATCGGCGCTTCTGCAATTGCAATTTATACCGGTCATTCTCCATTAATTACAAATATGGCAGTAGGGTTTGCCTGTAAAAATTTTACTGATCAAAACCTTGAGATATCTGATTATCTAGAAATAATAACAGTACCATTATATGCAATGTTTTTTATTCTTGCAGGTACTGAAATTAAATTTACAGGTTTAAAACCAGGTTTTTCTTTAATAACTATTACATATATAACTGCAAGAATAATTGGTAAAGTTGGTGGAGCCTCTTCTGCTGCCTATTTAGTCCAAGCTCCTAAAAAAATAAGAAAGTATATCGGATTAAATCTTTTGCCGCAAAGTGGTGTTGCAATAGCAATGGCCTACACTATACAAAATAAATTTTCCACCTCCACATCAACTCTTATTTTTAATGTTCTACTCTTTACTACTGCATTTACAGAAATTATTGGACCCCTTGCAACCAAATATTCAATTTCTAAAGCAGGGGAAATTGAAAAAGAAGAAAACTAATACTTAATTAAAGTTTATTCTTGAAACAAAATGTCCTTCGGACAATCTGTCATACAGTAAGGTTAAATTTTGTTGATAGCGGAAATTATGAAACTATAAATATTATCCACAACAAACCATTAGGCAAATTTCCTGGCTAGTAAAAAAAAAGAGCCCTTAAAAGGACTCTTTTAATCCAGTATTAATTTTCAAAATAAATAATACTTAAACTAATTAAACTTTTATTAAAATTATAGAAAGTTATTTAATAACATCAGTTCCCATAAATGGTCTTAAAACCTCAGGGACTATTACTGTTCCATCTTCATTCTGATAGTTTTCTAAAATTGCAGCTACTGTTCTTCCAATTGCAAGGCCAGATCCATTTAAAGTATGAACAAATTTTGTACTTGCACCTGGTTCTGGACGATAGCGGATTCCAGCACGTCTTGCCTGAAAATCTTCGAAGTTAGAACAGGAAGAAATTTCTCTATAAGTATCATAGGCCGGCATCCAGACCTCTAAATCATAAGTTTTTGCCGAAGAGAAAGTTAAATCTCCTGTACAAAGGCTTACTACTCGATAAGGTAGCTCTAATTTCTGCAGAACATCCTCGGCATCTGCTGTTATTTTTTCTAATTCATCGTAAGAATCTTCTGGTTTCACAAATTTAACCATCTCAACTTTGTTAAATTGATGCTGACGAATTATACCTCTAGTGTCACGACCATGAGCACCCGCTTCAGCTCTAAAACAAGCACTATAAGCTGTTAAATATTCTGGCAGCTGATCTACATCAAGAATTTCCTCACGATAAAGGTTAGTTACTGGAACTTCAGCAGTTGGAATTAAATAATAGTCTAAACCTTCAAGTTTAAACATATCTTCTTTAAATTTGGGCAGCTGTCCGGTTCCTGTCATACTATCTGCATTAGCTATAAAAGGTGGAAAAACTTCCTTATAACCATGCTCATCAGTATGTAAATTAAGCATAAAATTAATTAAAGCTCTCTCTAATCTAGCACCTGCACCTTTAAGAAAAGTGAAGCGAGTTCCAGTTACTTTACCTCCTCTTTCAAAGTCTAATATATCTAAGTCTTCCCCAATATCCCAATGTGCTTTGTATTCAAAATCAAATTTTCTCGGCTGACCCCATTTTCTAACTTCTTTATTATCTTCTTCATCTGAACCAACTGGTACAGATTCATGGGGAATATTTGGAATACCTAAAAGTAAATCATTTAGTTTTTCTTCTACATCAGCAACTTTTTGATCTAATTCTTTAATTTTTTGAGATACATCCTGCATTTCTGCTATTAGATTAGAAGCATCTTCTCCATTTCTTTTTAATTCACCAATTTTATCAGAATTAACATTGCGTTTATGTTTTAATTGCTCAGCTTCATATAAAAGATCACGTCTTTTATCATCAAGTCCTTTGAATTTTTCAATTGGAGATTCCATATTCCTCTTTTTCATTGATTCTTCTACAAGTTCCGGATTTTCTCTAATAAATCTCATATCTAACATTTTTTATTCCTCCTTTAAAATTATGATGAATTTAAATTGACTTAAATTGTAACCTTATTTTAAGCTTAAAACACATATTTTTTTATAATTTCAAAAGAACAAAATGTCCTTCGGACAATCTGTAATACAGTAAGGTTAAATTTTGTTGATAGCGGAAATTATGAAAACTATAAATATTATCCATAACAAACCATTAGGTATAATTTCCTAGCTAAAAAAAAACTCCTCCCTAAAAAGGGACGAGAATACTCGTGGTGCCACCCTAATGACAGCTGTAGCTGCCTCTTAAATAGTTTTAACGGACTCAACCGGTTCAGCTTAATTAAATTATTTTCAGCTTCACAGCTCCAGACCGGATTCAAAAATTAACTGGCTGATTTACAGCTGCCATCAGCTCTCTTATTTCAGTTAATAAATTTACTATTGTCTTTCACAGCTTCTAGATAGTTGGCTATTTGTTTGTTATGCTTATTATATTACAGTATTTTCCTTAATTCAAGTTAAATTTAATAAAATTTAACCAATAAAAGATAATTAACTTGTTATATTTATTTGTCATAAAAATAGATAATTATTCTAAAAAAATCTTTTCCAATCTTTCACTTAAATTACAGACTATCTCATAATTTATTGTTCCACATAGTTTTGCAATTTCAGAAGCAGATATTTCTTCATTTTTTTGTTTTCCAATCAAAACAACCTCATCGCCAACTTTAACCTCATTAAGATGATCCACGCTGACAATTGTCTGTCCCATACAAACTCTACCTCTAATGGGGGCCCTTTCACCTCTAATTAAAACTTCACCCTGGTTTGAAAGGAGACGGGGATATCCATCTTTATAACCAACAGGTAAAACAGCAAGCTTTTCTTTAGTCTCTGTTTTATAAGTAGAACCATAACTAATAAAAGAGTTAGCTGGAAGTTCTCTAATTTGAATTATTTTTGTTTTAAATGCTAAAACTGGCTCTAAATCAGCTTCTTTATTTAAATCATTAGAAGGTAAAAGTCCATAGAGCATAATACCTGGCCTGATTAAGTCCAAATAAGTTTCTGGTAAATCTATAATCGCTGCACTGTTGGCAATATGAATCAGAGGTATCTTATCTTGTTCTTTATTTAAAGATTTTATAAGTGAATTAAATTTCTGCAGCTGTAAATAAGAATAATCTTTATCTGCTTCATCAGCCTGAGCCAGATGAGAAAAAAGACCTTCTATTTTTATAAATTCTAATTTCTCTACATATTTTAAAACATCATTAATTTCTTTAGGGAAAAATCCAATTCTTCCCATCCCAGTATCTATTTTTAAATGAACTTTTATAATTTTATTCAATTTAGAGGCAGCTTTATTTAGAGCCTTAATAGTTTCTAAACTAGCAGTAGTCTGAATTAAATCACCAGCTATAACGTCCATTATTTGAAACTCCAAAATTTCAGCCAAAACTAAAATGGGTTTTTTAATTCCAGTATCTCTTAATTCAATTCCTTCCTCAGGACTACCAACACAGAAATATTCTACCCCTAACTGCGATAACTCCTTTGCAATCCTTACTGCTCCATGCCCATAAGCATTTGCTTTAACAACTGCAGCAATTTTAGTTCGACTTGAAATTTTACTGCGAATAAAATTATAGTTATTTTTTAAAGCGCTGAGATTGATCTCAATCCAGGTGGGCCTTTTTAACTGCAGTTCCATCCTTTTACCTCCATTTTTTAATAATTTATTGAAAATATCAGTTAAACGAATCAAATAAGCTAATGGTTTAGTTCCATTAGTTAAAGCAAAGGTTGAAATTCTAGCTACTGCTCCCGGCATATTTGCAGCAGAATCTGGATAAAAAATTCCTACCTCAATTTAATGAAGCAGGAATTTTAATCAATACTATATAATTTTATACAAATTATATCTTAAAGATTTTTCTCAATTTCTGCAGCTTCTCTTAAACCTTCAACAAAATCTTGAAAGGCCTGGCTTTGTTTCTGATTTCTTAACTGACTTTTAATTTGAGAACTTACCTCTTCAAAACTTCTAACTCCAGCTTCTCTAAAATCAGTTACTTTAATTATATGAAAACCAAATTGAGTTTTTACTGGTTCAGAACTAACTTCTCCCACATTTAGTTCCATTGCAGCATCACGGAAGGTTGCATCTAAGCCGCGTTCATCAGCTGTTATAAAACCTAGATCACCACCATTTTCTGAAGTAGGTCCCGTAGAGTGTTCTTTAGCCATTTCTGCAAAATCAGCACCATTATTAATCTCCGCTAATACTTCTTCTGCTTTTTCTTTTTCATCAAACAAAATATGGCTAACTCTTTTTTGTTCAGCTGTTTTAAACTGTTCTTGATTATTATTATAAAATTCTTGTGCTTCAGCATCACTAACTTCTACCTTGTTTACAATTTCTTCTCTTAGTTTATTAACTAAAAATCCATTCATATTATTTTCAAAAAACATATTTTTATATTGATCCATTGAGTCAAATCCCTGATTCTGAATAGCTTGTTCTAGTTGATCATCATTGAGATTGTTCTGCTGTTTTAAAGCATTTACCTGCTGGTCAAAGATATTATTCATTTCTTCATTACTAACTTCAATTCCTCTTTTTTTTGCTTCCTGGACAAGCAATTCGTTAGTTATTAACTGTTCTAACTTTAACTTGCGAAATTCTTCTATTACATTTTGTCCAGCTTCTGTCTGTAATATTACAGATGCAAATTCTTGATTTGACTGCAGTAACTGCATCAAAATATTTCTGACACCTGCAAACTGCTCAAGTTCCTGCATTGAAATTTCTTCTCCATTAACATAGGCTGCCACTTCAGGTGTTTCTTCTGTTACTGTTTCACTAACATCCTGAGCATCTTGAGCCATTACTGGAATAGATAAAACTAAAAGCATAATTGCTGAAATAATTAAAATATTTTTCTTTAAATTCATTAATAAACACTCCCAATTAAAATATTCTTAATTTATAATTAACTGCCTTTAATTATACCACAAATCCAGTGATTAGCAAGAATTTAGAGGCTTTTCTAATTAAATTTTAATTATTGTGAAATTCAATTTTTAGCTTATTAAGGAACAAAATGGCCTAACGGCCACCCCTACTATAGAAGTTAATTAATATTTCTTTAGTAGGGTTCTCTTTTAAATGTAAATTTGAACTTCATTTCTGCATTACACTCAGGACATGCCACTCCTGGCATTTCTCCCTCTTTAAGATCTTTTCCCATTGCAAATTCATCTATCACAAAACCTGGAACTTCATCTTT
>Ga0208154_10029_pt1 | contig 64254 bp, 57 predicted proteins | sample Wag4S2014_11_5_FD_187354 | JGI IMG/M metagenome (GOLD analysis project Ga0208154, IMG submission 187354) | Deep subsurface shale carbon reservoir microbial communities from Ohio, USA - Utica-2 Time Series 2014_11_5 (SPAdes) (version 2) ...
CAGCACGTCTCAGACTCTTCAGATTCCACCTCACGGTGAACACCCTGTCATTGTTGACTTCTACATGATACATGCCACAACATAGATAGGACTTTCACCTATTATCAGAATAATTTACGGAGCACACTAAGAAAAAACCCGTTCTTGAAAAAAGAACGGGTTTTAAATTCCTACAATTTTTAATGCTGTCTTTTACTCTTCATCTTTATAAAAAAGATCAACTGCATCTACATTACAAGCTTCAAAACAAAGCCCACACTGTATACATATTTCCTGATCAATTTCATGCAGCTTTTTAACTTCTCCTTCTATAGCATCAACCGGACAAGCTTTAGCACAAAGAGTACAGCCTACACAGTTATCATTAATCTCAACTTTTTCGATCATTTGACCCTGAAATCCAATTGTTCCTGTAGGGCAAACTTCTGCACATTTTCCACAGTTAACACATTTTTCATAATCAATAACTGCTAAATTATCCTTCATTTCAATTGCATCAACCGGACAAGTTCTAGCGCAAAGACTACAACCAATGCATCCAACCTCACAAGTTTTACGAACAATTTTACCAATATTGTGAGATGAACATCTAATATGTGTTTTAGCTGAAAGAGGTGCCAATAAAAGAATACTACGAGGACATTCTTCTACACATTTTCCACAGCCTGTACATTTTTCTGGATCAATTTGAGGTAAGCCATTTTCGCTCATTACAATTGCATCAAAAGGACAAATTGCCTCACAATCACCAAAACCTAAACAGCTGTACTGACAATCTTTTTCTCCACCATTAACTGAATTTGCTGCTTTACAGGTTTTAATTCCCTGATATTTGCCTGACTTAGTGGTTTCTTTAATTCCACCACCACATAACAATTCTGCCACAACTTTATCTGAACTATCTGCATCAGCCCCCATAATATCAGCAATATTTGAAGAAACTTTGTCTCCACCAACTGGACAACCACCAACTGGAGCTTCTCCATTAACAACTGCTTCTGCAAAAGCACTACAGCCTGCATAGCCACAAGCTCCACAGTTAGCACCCGGGAGAGCATCTTCAACTTTGCCAACTCTGGGATCCTGCTCTACTTTAAAACGTTCTGAAGCAAAACCAAGAATTGCAGCCAATAAAGCTGCTATCCCCCCCATACTAATTAAAGAATATAAATATGTTGGATTCATTTAATTTACTGCCACCTCCACTACATTGAGATGAGCCCGGAAAAGCCCATAAAAGCCATAGCCATAATACCTGCAATAATCAATGTAACTGGCACACCTTTTAATATTCCCGGCACATCGCCAAATTCTAATTTTTCTCTCAAACCTGCCATTAATACAATCGCTAAAGTAAAACCAACACCGGCTCCAAAACCAAAGACAACACTGGCAATAAAACTGTAACCATTAAGTGGGATAAGTAAAGCTAATCCCATAATAGCACAATTGGTTGTAATTAAAGGCAGAAAAATACCTAATGCTTTATATAAAACTGGACTTGTCTTTTTAATAAACATTTCTACAAACTGAACTAATGATGCAATTACAATAATAAAAGAAACATACTGCAAAAATGGTAAGTTTAAAGCTTCTAAAATAAAAGTATTTATCATCCAGGTTGCTGCAGCAGTAAGAGTCATAACAAAAGTTGTGGCAAGACCCATACTAAATGCTGTTTCTACCTGTTTAGATACTCCTAAAAAAGGACAGATCCCTAAAAATCTAATTAAAACAAAGTTATTTATCAATACAGTACTAATAAATAATAATAATATCTGTGTGAATTCTTCCATTATTTACCCTCCCTGCTGATTTGATTCATGATACCAACTAAAATACCTAATGTTATAAAAGCTCCAGCAGGTAATACCATAATTACCATCGGACGGTACCATTCTCCTAATACTTGAAGTCCAAATACTGATCCCATACCAAGAACTTCTCTGATTATACCTAAGAGAGTTAAAACCCAGGTAAAACCAATTCCCATACCAAGACCATCTGCAATTGCTCTGTGAGTAGGATTTTTCGAAGCAAATGCTTCCTGACGTCCTAAGATCAAACAGTTTACAACAATTAGCGGAATAAATATACTCAAAGAAGCTGCTATGTCGGGGAAAAATGCCTTTAAAAAGTAATCAGTAAATGTGACGAATGTAGCGATAATTAATATGTAACTTGGAATACGCACATTTGCTGGAATCAGCTTTTTTATAATTGAGATAACTATCTCCGACATTATCAATACAAATGATGTTGCTAAACCCATTGCAAGTCCATTAGATGCTGTATTTGTTACAGCTAAGGTTGGACACATCCCAATAACTAATCGAATAATTGGATTTTCTGTCCAGAGACCATTTGCAAAATCTTGAACTAATTCTTTGAAATCTATAGACATTAATTTCCACCTCCATATGCAGCAGTTACTTTATCTAAGCCACTTTCTATAATTCTAGTTACACTAACTGAAGAGATTGTTGCACCTGCAATCGCCTGCACTTCTGTTTCTTTTTGAGGCGGAGTTTTAACAACTGTATAATCTGCAAATGTTTTATCTTCAAAATTAGATTTAAATTGGGATTCAGTAATTCTAGCACCTAAACCAGGAGTTTCAGCATGGTTTAGAACACTAAATTCATAAATTTTTTCTTCATTTAAATCCACACCGATCATAATTTCTATCATACCATTGTAGCCACCCCCACTGCTAATAAAGGCAACTCCAACTCTGTTCCCATTTGCATCAAAACCTTCATAAAAAATGTCACCATTTTTTTCTACTTCCTTTACATTTTCAACACCAGGAAGCACCTCATTGATAGCCTTTTTCTGAGCTGCAGCTTGATTTGCCTGAATATAGGGAGTTGTCCACTCATAAACAAAAGTTAAAGTTAAGGCGGACACAATACCAATTATTGATAAAGTTAGAATTAAGTTTTTCATATTATTCTTTTCCATTTATTTCACCTCTCCCAAACTACGAGGTCTTGTATAACGATCAATTAGTGGTACAGCGGTATTCATCAGCAGTATACTATACATTACTCCTTCTGGATATCCACCCCAGAGTCTGATTATGACAACTAGAAAACCGGCTCCGATTCCAAAAATCCAGCGCCCGGCTTTTGTGGTTGGACTGGAAACCATATCGGTGGCCATAAATAAAGACCCGATCATTAATCCACCACCAAAAATATGAAAAATTGGATCTGCACCAAAGACAAAAGTTCCAATAAATACTGTACCAATCATAGCCAGAGGAATTCTCCAGTTAACATAGCCTTTATATAAAAGATAAGCAAAACCTAATAATAATGCCAAAGCTGATGTTTCTCCTAGAGAACCAGCAATCTGACCAACAAAAAGATTCCAGGTATCAGTTGCAATACCATCCATTTTCATTTGGCTTAAAGGTGTTGCAGTAGAAACCCCATCTACAGTCCAGGTAGTCATTAATACCGGATAAGCTGCAGTTAAAAAAGCTCGACCAACTAAAGCCGGATTAAATGGGTTTTGACCGATTCCTCCAAAAACCTGTTTACCAAGCCCAATAGCAACTACTGAACCAAAAAATGCTGTCCAAAGAGGAATAGATGGTGGAAGTGTTAAAGCTAATAGCAAACCTGTTACTACTGCACTTCCATCTTCAATAGTAATTTTCTTTTTTCTAATTTTTTGAAATATGTACTCTGTTAAAACCGCACCAACAACAGCTGTCAGAACCACAGATAAGGCTCTTGCTTTAAAGAAATATACCGCAGCAAATACTGCCGGCAGCAGGGCAAGAACAACTGACCACATTATTTTTTTTACAGAATCCTGTGATCTGACATGTGGTGAGGATGTTACAATTAATTCATTATTCATTATTGATTATCCTCCTTAATTCTCTTCTCTTTTTTTCGCCATTACCTGTGCCTTACCAAGACGAAGATGATGTACCAGAGGTATTTTAGCCGGGCAAACAAAAGAACATGAGCCACATTCAATACAGCTTAATACCTGCCATTCTTCTAATTCTTCTACCATTTCATGTTTTGCATAATCAACCAGCTGGGTAGGCATTAAAAACATTGGACAAGCATCAACACATTTTGCACAACTGATACAGGGAGATGGTTCAAAATTTTCAACCTCATCTTTGATTAAAACAAGAATTCCAGAAGTTCCTTTAACTGCAGGAACATCAAATTTCTTTTGGGCAACGCCCATCATTGGACCACCTGTGATAACCTTAGCTGCATTTTCTTTAAGTCCACCAGCCTGCTCAATAAGCTCTCCAATAGTAGTTCCAACCCGATAAATCAAGTTTTGAGGAGAGTTAATTCCGCGTCCAGTAATAGAAATTGATCTTTCATAAAGTGGCTTTCCATCTCTAATTGCATCTGCAACTGCTGCTGCAGTTGAAGTATTATTAACAACAACACCTACATCAAGTGGTAAACCTCCAGCAGGAACTTCTCTACTGATTAGAGCCTCAATTAACATCTTTTCTCCACCCTGTGGATACTTAGTTTCTAAAGCCTGAACTTCAATATTATCATCATTTTTAGCAGCATCTCTCATACTTTCTATTGCCTCAGGTTTATTATCTTCAATTCCAATAATACCCTTTGGAGCATTTGATGCCTTCATTAAAGCTTTAAGACCAAATATAATACTTTTAGGTCTTTCTACCATAACTCGATGATCAACAGTCAAATAGGGTTCACATTCTGCGCCATTTAAAATTACATAATCTACATTTTTATCATCCGGAACAGAAACTTTTACATGAGTAGGAAACATCGCTCCACCCATACCTACTATTCCTGCTTCTCTAATAATATGTCTAATCTCATCCACATCAAGTCCATCTAAATTATCGTGTTTTTCTAAACCAGAATTTAGAGTGTCCTCCTCCGCAGCCTCAATCACTACTGCTTCCACAACATTTCCGCCTGGATCAGTAACCTTTCTAATATCTTTTACAGTCCCAGAAACAGAAGCATGAATTGGTGCACAAACAAAACTATCTCCATCTGCAATCTTTTGTCCCAGATCAACCTGATCACCTTTTTTCACTAGTGTTTTTAAAGGTGCACCAATATGTTGTTGTATTGGAATTATGACTTCTTCAGGTCTCTTAGCATTTTTTAAGGGTTTATCCTTTGTCAAATCTTTATTATACTCAGGATGTATACCCTGTTTAAAAGTCAACGCTTTCACTATAAAATTTCACCCCTTATATATTTTTTCTAAAAAAATTTATAATTTAAAAATTTAGCTATAAATTTATATATTAGAATGCAAACTATAATTATTATATACTAATTGTTAAATAAGAACAACACTAAATTAGAAAAATATTTTATTCACGAACCACTATGAACCCATTATATCCGTTTGACTTTAATTCCTCAAGTACTGATTCTGCAGCATCTCTAGAAGAATAACCTACCACCTGAACTTGATGAGGGCTAGAATTGGTAATTAAAATTTGATAACCTAATTCTTCTACCTTATTTTTTACTGCCAAAGCATTGTTATAATTCGAAAAAGCTCCTATTTGAACAGCAAAATTGCCTTCAATTTCTTTAGTTTTAGATGTTGAAGTTGTTTGATCAGTGGATTGATTATTCTGATTTGATTCAGCATTTGTACTATCTACAGCTGCTGAATTATTAGTACCTGCTGGTTGAGACACAATATTGTCTTTCTCTGAAGTGGGAGCAGTTAAATTGTTTTCTTGATTATTAACTTCTTCTGGTTCTTTTGGAGTTTCCGTGGCTATTTGCTGGTTAACATTTGTATTATTCATCTGTTCCTCAGCAATTTCAGCATCATCTTCAACTAGAAAAGAAATTAACCAGCTTCCCATTACGTAACCCACAAATAGAGCTGCTATTGACATAAAAATAACAACTATTATTAAGGAAAAGCCATCTTCATTTTTATCCATAATTTTTCCCCCTAGATTTTTGTCATTATTTCAATTCCAGCTTCAAAAGTTGTATTAAAAGAACCAGCAGCAACAATTAGATCATTTAAACCTGAATTTTCCAGAGCCTGACTGCTGGCTTCAGTTAAATTATTAAAAATTTGATATTGAAAGTTTTTAGCTTCAAATTTGTTTGCCAGATCACCTATTTTTATTGTTCTAAATGAGGTATTTTCTGCTAAATAAAATTTTGGTTTCAATTTAAATTTTAAAAATTCATTTAAAATAGAATCTATATCCTTATCTTTTAAAATTGAAAAAATTAAGTGTAAATTATTAAATTCTGTACTTGAATTATTTATATTTCTGACTAGCTCTCTAAAAGCAGCTTGATTATGGGCTGCATCTAAGAGTACTAATGGTTTATCTAGTATTTTTTCCATCCGTCCGGGCCAGTAAATATTTCTCAAAGCTTCTTTGATTTCAGCTTTAGAAACAGGAAAGTCAGATTTTAATTCTTCAACTGCTCTTAAGGCTAAAACAGAGTTTAGGACCTGATGTTTACCTAAAAGAGAAAGTCTATACCTTTCTGCTTTTTTACCCTTTCTCTTTATAGTAATTATGTTTTCTCTTAAATTAGAATTACTTTCGATTAACTCATATTGCTCTTTTAAATTAATAAATTTAGAGTTGCTTGCTAAAGCTTTCTCTTTAATTACTGCCAGAGCCTCCTCCTGTTCTACTGCAGTAATCACCTTCGAATTTTCTTTAATTATCCCGGCTTTTTCGAAAGCAATTTCAGCTTCATTATCTCCTAAAATATTTTGATGTTCTAAGCTTATATTAGTAATTATGGAAAGTAATGGCTTTTCAACTATGTTTGTAGCATCTAATCTGCCGCCAAGACCAGTTTCCAAAATAACTATCTCCGCTTCATGCCGCTGAAAAAATTTAAAAGCTGCTGCAGTTACAATTTCAAAAAAACTCGGTTCTAAATGATTCTCAGATTTTAAACAGTCTGCCGCCCTTTTAACTTCTGTTAAAATCTCAGCTAATTCAGCGGTCGAACAGGCCTTACCGTTAATTTTAATTCTTTCATTGAAATGATAATAATGAGGTGAGCTGTAGAGAGCTGTTTTATAGCCTGCTTCTCTATAAATTCTTTCTAAAATAGCAGCTGTTGAACCTTTACCATTTGTCCCGGCAAGGTGAATTACATTTAATTTATGCTGTGGATTTCCTAGTTGATCAACTAAACTTTTAATTCTATCTAATCCTGGATTATAACCAGATTTACTTCCAAAAAGTGGTAAAGAATTAATATAAGTAAAAAGGTCCATTTTCTCCTCCAATTCTTATTTGCAATCTAGAGTATAAATAAGTTAAAATAAATTATAGCATTAATAATATTATACACAAATTTTAAGAAAAGAACAAAATTAATAAATTGAATTTTCGGGGGAGATTATATGACATTACTGCAGGTTTCTATATTTTCACTTTTTGCAGCACAATTTTTAAAAATATTTTTTATAAGACCGATTAACTTATACACTATTTTTACTTCAGGTGGTATGCCCAGCTCACATTCCTCATTTGTTTCCTCACTGACAATTACAGTTGGTCTAAAATATAGTTTCAATTCTGATCTTTTTGCTATTGTTACAGTATTTGCTTTAATCGTCACTTATGATGCTAGTGGTGTCAGAAGAGCTGTTGGTCTTCAGGCAAATGTCTTAAATAATCTAATAAAACACCTTGAAGATAAAAGTTTTGCTAATGATAAGCAGTTAATCAAAGAAGATTTAAAAGAATTGATCGGCCACACTCCTTTCGAAGTCTTTGCAGGTGTTTTACTGGGAGCATTAATTGCTGTTGTTAACTGGTATTTCCTTATTTAATAACTTGTCTAAAAACTAAAAAGCAGTTGAAATTAACAAACTTTGATATAAAAATCCGTCCCCTAATCACATTAGTGACTCCAGGTGGACGGATTTTTATATTTTTTTAAAATTAATTCTAAGTTATTTTAAAGCAGCAGCTCAAATTCTGATTTTGCTGAAATCTTCAGTGTTAATTTAGTTATTTAAAGCTGCTTCAATTTCGGCAGCTATTTTTTCAGCTTTAAATCCTAATTTTTCGCCTACTTCCTGTCCTTTACCACTTAAACCAAAGCGGTCAAGTCCAATTACTAAACCATCACTGCCAACTAATTTATACCAGCCGCTGGTTACTCCAGCTTCTACAGCTACTTTTAACTTTACTTTTGGAAGTGGATGTTCTGCTGCATACTGCTCTAGCTTCTTTCTTTCTGGTACTGACATAACTGCAGCTTTGATTCCTTTTTCAGCCAGCAGCTCTGCACTTTTTTCTGCCAGATTAACTTCACTACCGCTGGCAAAAATAATTGTGTCAGCATCTTTAGGGTCACTAACAAAATAACCGCCATTATTAAAGTTATTAAGACCCTGATATTTCTTAATATGCTCTAGGTTCTGTCTGGTTAAAATCAGTGCTGTTGGCTGGTCTTTAGTTTCTAAAGCCTCAACCCAGGCAGCTTTTGCTTCTTCTTCATCTCCTGGTCTTAAAACCTTAAGTCCAGGTATAATTCTTAATGCTTCCACATGTTCTATCGGCTGGTGTGTTGGTCCATCTTCACCAACAAAAACTGAATCATGGGTAAAGACATAGGTTACAGGCAGCTTCATTAAAGCAGCCAGTCTAATTGCTGGACGCATATAATCTGAGAAAACAAGGAAGGTTGCTGCAAATGGACGCAAACCCGCATGCAGAGCTAAACCATTTGTAATTGCTCCCATTGCATGTTCTCTAACTCCAAAACGAAAGTTTCTGCCGCTGTAATCACCCTTCTGCACCTCACCGTATTCTCCATTGTAAGTTTTAGTAGAAGGTGCCAGATCTGCTGATCCACCAACTAAATATGGAATTAATTCAAATGCTTTTGATAAAGCTGCTCCAGCTGATTTTCTTGTCGCTATTGGAGCTTCTATTTTTAAATCCATAATTTCTTCTTTTAAATCAACAGGCAGTTTTAAGTCCATTGCCTGGTCCCAATCTTTTTTAAGTTCAGGATTAGCTGCTGCCCATTTTTCAAATTCTTTTTCCCAGGCTAATCTTTGATCCTGCATTTCAGCAGCATGAGCCCGAAAAAATTCTTTTACCTCATCTGAAACATAAAACTTTTTATCTACCGGTAAGTCAAACTTTTCTTTTAAACCTTTGATTTCTTCTTCTCCCAATGGTGCTCCATGAGCATCAGCTGTATCCTGCTTATTAGGTGCACCAAAGGCGATATGTGTTTTAGCCATAATTACAGTAGGTCTTTCTTTATCAGATTTAGCCTGATTAATTGCTTCTCTTACCTGATCAATATTGTGACCGTCAATATTTTCTATTACCTGCCAGCCAAAAGCTTTAAAGCGATCAGCTACAGACTCTGTAAAAGCTAAATTTGTATTCCCAGCAATTGAAATATTGTTATCATCATAAATTGCAATTAGCTTATCAAGTCCTAAATGACCTGCAAGTGATGCTGCTTCAGAAGTTATACCCTCCATCATACAGCCATCACCCATAATTGTATAGGTGTAGTGGTCTACAATTGAGTGGTCTTCTGTATTATATTTTGCAGCCATCATTTTTTCAGCTAAAGCCATACCAACTGCATTAGAAAAACCCTGTCCTAATGGTCCTGTTGTTGTTTCTACTCCATCAGTTTCTCCATATTCTGGATGACCGGGTGTTTTTGAATGAAGCTGTCTAAAATCTTTTAAATCGTCCATTGAAATATCATGACCTGTCAGGTGTAGAAATGAATACAAAAATGCTGATCCATGCCCGGCTGAAAGTACAAAGCGATCTCTATCAGGCCAGTCTGTTTTAGAAGCATCAATATTCATTAGCTCACCAAATAACAGTGCTCCAATATCAGCACATCCAATCGGCATTCCCGGATGACCAGAATTTGCCTTTTCTACAATATCTGCTGATAATCCTCTTACTATATTAGCAACATCTTTTAACAAAATTTATCCCTCCCGCTATTAAATAAAATCTTCCAATTATTATTTTATACTTTAAGGCTCTAAATGTCCAGTCAGCTCATGAATAATTTTAACTTTCACTCTGCTGCAGCCTCTCTTTTTTTCTGTTTTGATGATTATTATAGACAGATGCCAAATAAATACCTCCCAAAATAAAGGCACCTCCAAACATTGTTGTCATCCTTATTTCTTCGCTCAACAGCAGCCAAGCTAAAAATGTTGTCAGAATTGGTTCTCCCAGGATAGACAAAGAAACAATTGATGTTGGAAGATAACGAACTGCCAGATTAAGTATAGAATGGCCAACAATAGTTGGACCTAAAGCCAAAGCTAAGAAAATTAAATAATTATTTGTTCCATATCCAGTAAATGGTATCTCAAAAATATACACACCTACAGCTAAAAATAAGGCGGCATATGTATAAAGAATGTATAAATAGGGAAAATAATTAAGTTTTTTTCTAACCCCGCGCCCAATAAAAAGATATGATGAGGCAAATAAAGCTGCCGATAGTGCCAGAAAGTTACCAAATAATTTATCTCCAAGCTGATAAAAATCTCCAATACTAATAATAGAACTCCCAATAACTGCCATAACTATTCCAATAACTGCCCCTTCTTTCAAGTCTTCTCTGGCAAATAAATATTCCAAAATTATCGTAAATAGAGGCTGGAGAGCTACAAAAATTACTGAATTGGAAATATCTGTATATTGAATAGAACTAATCCATAAAATAAAATGTACCGCCAAGAGAAAACCGACCAATAATGGCCGGTAATCTAAAAAATAACGCGCATCAGCTCTGTGTTTAATTAAAAAATATGGAGTTAAAATTAGCACTGTAAAAAACATTCTATAAAAAGCAGTTATTAATGGTGGAGCACTAGCTACTTTTATTAAGATGCCCGAAGTAGATAAAAAGAAGATACCTACAGCAAGCAGTATATTTATCTTTTTCTTATAATCCATTTTTACTACACCTGCTCATTCTATATTTGAACTTCCTCAGCTAAATGACTTTCTTCTAATACAATAACTTGATCATAATGTTTAAATTCTACCTTATCACCCGAAATCAACATATATTTAACTATATTTTCTTTAATAGTTACCTCAATTTGACTGCCTTTAAAGCGAAGTCTGAACTGATAACTATCCCAACCATCAGGTAAATGAGGATGAAAATAGAGATTTCCATTAAACATTCTCATACCGCCAAAACCCTGTACTAATGAAAGCCAGGTTCCTCCCATACAGGCGGTGTGTACCCCCTGATAGGCATTTTCATTATAATCATCAAGATCAAGTCTTGCAGTCTGCATAAAGTAATTATAAGCCTGATTTTTATAACCTATTTCCGAAGCAATGATGCTGTAAATCGCCGGTGATAATGAAGAGTCATGGGTTGTTTTCGGCTCATAATAATCATAATTTCTGATTTTTAAATCCTGACTAAATTGATTGCCTAACTGCAGCATCAAAAGCATTACATCAGCCTGCTTAATTACCTGATAACGCCAAATAATAAGAGGATGCCAGTTTTTAACTAATGGTAATTCTTCCTCGGGAATATTATCAACCTCTATCGGATTTTTATAAAGAAATGAATCATCTTGAGGTGTAATTTCTAATTTCTCATTATAAGGAAGATAGATATCTTCTTTTATTTCTTTCATATTAGCGATTTCATTGTCAGTAAGATCAATTCTTTCAGACAGACGATTATATTTTTCCGGTGCCTCTTTTTTGATTATTTCGGCCATTTTAACTGTGATATCCAGGTTAAACTTAGCCATATAATTTGTATAGGCATTATTATCTACCCCTGGCTTATATTCGTCAGGGCCACAAACTGTATTAAAACAAAATTTGTTATCCTTCATTGGAATGTAACTTCCCAAACTGAGCCACATTCTTGCTGTTTCAATTAAAATTTCAAGTCCATAATTTTCCATAAACTCCTGATCCCGGCTGACCTGATAATATAAATTTAAGGCATAAGCAATATCAGCATTAATATGGTACTGAACTGTAGAGCCCATAAAAAATCCTGATGCCTCTTCTCCATTAATTGTTCGCCAGGGAAATAAGACTCCATCGAGCTTCATTCTTTTAGCATTTTCTCTCGCTTGAGCAAGGGTATTATATCTAAAAAGCAGCAGATTGCGTGCTACTTCTGGTCTCTGAAAAGCATAAAATGGAAGTACATAGCTTTCAGTATCCCAAAAATAATGACCCTCATAATACTCTCCACTGATTCCTTTTGCAGCAACACTGGTTTGACCATCTTTACCGGCTGCCTGCAGAATATGAAAGGCATTAAATCTAAAAGCCTGCTGTAAAGCATCATCTCCCTCAATTTTAACATCTACATCCTGCCAATAGCCAGTCATAAACTCTGCCTGTTCTTCAATTAAGTTTTCAAAACCAGAAATAGATGCTCTCGCTGCAGAAGCTCTAGCATCACTGAGTGGGTTCTCTCCCCTTTCCTGACTGTGGTTAACTCCTACAATTTTGTCAATTGTATATTTCTCACCCTGACTGGCACTAATTTCAAAAATCCAATCAATTCTATTTTCCGATGATCTTTTTTTAGACTCGCACTTTTCTTTGGTCTGACCTACAATTAAATGTTCTACGACATAAGCTATTTTAAATTTAGTACTTTTAACATTATGTAATAGGTAACCGCTTTTAGTATCAACTTCACTTTCTATTACTTCCAGAGCTTTTTTGTTTCTCAAATGATGATGATTGCTTACATCCCCATTTATAGCTGAGTTAAGACTAATCTTTCCGGAAAAATTAACTGCCTTAAATTGATATCTAATTGCTCCAATATGTTCTCGACTCAGTGAAATTAAACGAGTTATATTAATCTCAATTTTTCTACCCTGACGGTCCTCCCAGAGTATATGTCTTTTAAGCAACCCCTGTTTCAAGTCTAACTCTCTCTTATAATCTAAAATTTTTCCTTTAAGCAGATTTAATTTTTCTTCATTAATATATAAGTTCATTTCACTCCAGTCAGCCAAATTAATCATAGTCTGACCATTTTGGGGTAAATTAGGTGCCTCCTCACCGTAGATAATTTCTTCAGAAGCATAAACTCCATTAATATAAAAACCGGGAGTTGTTGTTTTTTCACTTCCGGGATAATCCTCCTCTACGGTTCCTCTTAATCCCATGTAGCCGTTCCCAAGAGCAAAAATAGCTTCGTTATGGTGGTTGTTTTCTAATAAAAATTCTTCTTCTGTTATTTTCCAGGCTTGATATGGATAAATAGCTTCTTTATCCATTTTTCGAGCGTGATAATTTCTCAATTGTTTTACCCCCTTTATTTTTAATCAACACTTAAAGAATAAATTTCTATATCAATCTCCTTAACATTTATGCCAGTGTTGTTTTCTAAATGTTCTTTTAAAGATTTTCTAAAATTATAAACAAAATCTTTAATAACTAAACCATAAGTTATTTCTAATGAAAGCTCAACAATTAATTGATTGTTGATTTCTTCTACCTTAATTTTTTTAAAAGAAATTATATCCTCAAAATCCTTGATTAAATACTCTATTAAACTTACCAAGACACGATTGCTGATACTCAAGTTCCCGTAAAAACTAAAGCGCGGTCTAACTATACTTTTCTCATGGCGTACTGTTTTATTATCTTTTTTAAAAAACAATTCCAAGGAATGAAGAAGATAACCTGAAAAATCCTGTTCTACTTCAATAGTGGGTACAGGAATGACATGTTTACCTTCATTATTTCGCACAGACAAAGCAGTTTCTATTTCCTCCTGTGAAGCAATATCTTCTATATCAATATATTCATCAATGCCTCCCAGCTCCAGCCGTTCATCTATTCTTTCTACCATTCCAATTGAGGTTCCTAAAATTAGTATTTTATTTTCATTAATTTTTTTGAGACAGCTTTTTACTTCCTCAGTTTGCTTTTCATCATAAAAAAGAGCTCTTCTAATTGCTCCCATCTTACTTTCTTCTCGTTTAGCAGAGCTACCCGCCATTATTTTACCGGCATAAATAAGCAGCCCATCATCAACAATTAAAGGAATCTGATATTCATTTGCCAATAAAACTGCTCGGTGGCTTTTCCCGGTTCCGCTGGGTCCAACAAGAGCATATACTTTCATAATTTAAAAATTACCTTCTTTCCTTATACATAATTAAATCTTTCAATTAATTTTTATCTCTTAACAGCTTGATTATATATTTTTTTTAGTCTTATTTCAATAAATTCAGGCAATAAAATAAAAGACCTGCCCTATTTTTTACTGAGCAGATCTTTTTGAAAGTTTTTAACAGCAGATTTTTATTTATTTAGCAATTATCTTAAATCACTGTTAAATTATTATATTTTCCGTTAATCTTTTAGTCCTGATATTTTTTGACTATAATACAGGCATTCTGACCACCAAAACCAAAGGAATTACTTAAAGCAGCATTTAATTTTGCTTCTCCAGCCTGGTTTGGTTGATAATCTAAGTCACAGCCTTCTCCTGCTTCTTCGAAATTAATTGTTGGAGGTACAATATCCTCTTTAACTGCCATGGCAGAGATAATTGCTTCAACTCCACCGGCAGCTCCTAACAAATGACCTGTCATTGATTTTGAAGAAGATACCTTTAAGTTATAAGCATGATCTCCAAATAATTTTTTAATTGCTGTTGATTCATACTTATCATTTAATGGAGTTGAGGTTCCATGAGCATTAATGTAGTTAATCTCTTCCGGCTTCATTCCGGCTCTTTCAATTGCTGCCTTCATTGCTCTAACGGCACCTTCTCCTTCTGGAGCTGGTGAAGTAATGTGATAGGCATCCCCTGAAGCACCATAGCCAACAACTTCAGCTATAATATTTGCCCCTCGCTTTTTAGCACTTTCCAAAGTTTCTAGAATTACTATTCCAGCACCCTCTCCAATTACAAAACCATCTCTATCTTTATCAAAAGGGCGGCTTGCTTTTTCCGGATCATCATTTCTACCGGATAAAGCCTTCATATTACCAAATCCAGCCACAGCAGATGGTGTAATTGAGGCTTCTGTACCACCGGCAATCATAATATCAGCAGCACCTCTTTTAATTGTTTCAAAAGATTCTCCAATAGCTGTTGTAGCAGATGCACAGGCAGTAACCGGATTAATATTTGGTCCCTTAGCTCCTGTATAAATTGCTACATTACCAGCTGCCATATTCGAAATCATCATCGGAATAAAGAAAGGACTTACTCTTCTCGGTCCTCTTTTATGAAGTTTTTCTACCTGTTCTTCAAAAACTTCTATTCCACCAATACCTGAACCAACCATTACTCCAGCTCGATCAGCATTTTCTTCATTAATTTCTAAACCTGAATTTTCCACTGCTTTCATTGCTGCAACAATAGCATACTGACTATATAAAGCTAAACGCTTTGCCTCTTTCCGATCTATGTATTCTCCTGGATCAAAATCTTTAAGCTCCGCTCCAATTTGACTTGGATAATCTGAAGCATCAAAATTTTCGATCTTAGATATACCTGATTTTCCAGCTTTAATATTTTCCCAAAACTCATTTAATTCTGATCCCAATGAATGTACAACACCTGCACCTGTAATTACGACTCTTTTATCCATTAAATTAGTCTCCTCCTAAATCAAAATAAGTTTTTATTTTAGTTTTTTAAGTGTTTTATTCAAACTTTTTTCATCTTCAACATTATAAGCATTAAGTGAGCGATCAATCCTTCTCATTAGACCTTTGAGAACTCGTCCCGGGCCAACTTCGATGTAATCCTCATAACCATCTGCCTTAAAACGCTCAATTGTCTCAACCCAGCGCACACTGTTATTCAGCTGCTTAATTAAAGCATCTTTAATTTCACTACTTTTTTTAACATAATCAGCTGTAACATTAGCTATAAAAGGAATTTGAGCATCTTTAAATTCTACAGCCTCGATTGTACTTTTTAATTCCTCTTTAGCTGGCTCCATTAAAGGTGAGTGAAAAGCCCCACTTACAGTAAGTGGAATAACTTTTTTGGCACCTTCTTCAGACAGTAATTCTCCTGCAGCTTCAACGGCTTCAACTTCACCTGAAATAACTACCTGACCAGGAGAATTATAGTTTGCCACTGTTACAATTCCATCAATTTCTGCTAAAACAGCTTCAACTTCTGCGTCTGCCATTCCAATCACAGCTGCCATTGTTCCTTTCCCTTCTGGGTCAGCTTGATCCATTAGCTCTCCTCGGCGGCGAACTAATTTTAAACCATCTGCAAATGATAAAACTCCGGCAGCATAAAGTGCTGAATATTCTCCCAAACTGTGTCCAGCAGCTGCAGCTGGTTCTATATCATTTTCAGTAAGAACTGCTTTAACCATTGCACTAACTGTGTAAATTGCAGGCTGAGTATTTTTGGTATTATTTAAATCTTCCTCTGGACCATTAAAAATCATATCTTTTAAATCAAAATCAACTATTTGATCTGCCTCATCTAAAACTTTTTTTGCTGCTTCATAATTATCGTATAATTCTTTTCCCATACCAACATACTGTGAACCCTGTCCTGAGAACATAAAAATTAAATTACTGCTCATTTTAAAGCCTCCAGTTTAATATTTTTTTCACTTATCTTTCAATATATATTTTGTAATCCAGATTTTTAGATATTTTTAAATTAATTTTTTATTGAAAATTAAATTTCAAAATAAATATTCATAATTATTTAAGGTCATTCCATTCCAAAACTGCAGAAGCCCAGGTTAAACCTGCACCAAAGGCAACTAGAACAATTTTATCTCCATTGTTAACTAATCCTTTTTCTTTTGCTTCTGCTAGTGCAATAGGAACTGAAGCGGCAGATGTATTGCCATACTCAGGTAAGTTAACATAAACCTGATCATCATCTAATTTCAATCTCTTAGCTGCAGCATCAATTATTCTTGTATTTGCCTGATGTGGAACTAATAGATTTACTTCTTCTTTTTTTACACCAGCTTTTTTTAGAACCTTAAGTGAAGCCTTACCCATTGTTTTAACAGCAAATTTAAAAACAGAGGTACCTTCCATCTTAAGAAAATGACCTTTATTATCAATACTTTCATGAGAGGCAGGAGTTCTTGAACCACCAGCAGGTTGATATAATGTATCTGCTCCTGAGCCATCTGCTCCTAAATCAGTTGCTAAGAATCCGCCCTCCTCAGCAGCAGAAACTACAGCTGCACCTGCACCATCTCCAAATAAGACACAAGTGCTTCGATCTTCCCAATCTAATATTTTTGATAAAACTTCGGCACCAATTACTAGCACATTTTCATACATTCCTGATTCAACAAAGTTAACAGCTGTGCTTAAGCCATAGATGAAACCAGAACAACCAGCTCCTAAATCAAAGGCTGCCGCATTTTTTGCTTCTAATTTTTCCTGTACAATACAGGAAGTTGCAGGAAACATCATATCGGGGGTAATTGTTGCTACAATAATCAAATCTAAATCTTCTGCTTTTAGATCTGCATCTGCTAAAGCCTCTTTTGCAGCTTCATATGCTAAATCAGATGTTGCCTGATCATCAGCTGCAATTCTTCTTTTCTCTATCCCAGTTCTTGTTTTTATCCATTCATCAGTTGTATCTACAATTTTTTCTAAATCATGATTTGTCATTACTCTGTCTGGTAGATATTTTCCCAGACCTGTAATTGTTGCTTTTCGCAAAATATTCACCTTCCTTAGTTGGTCTATATAAATTTATATCACTTTTTCGACTCTTAGTCAAGTTTTTCAAAAAAAAGAAAAGAAATTAATTTTGCATTATCTCCTTTCTTTTATTCTTTATTTTAAATAGCTATAGAACTAACTAAAAAAGTCCCAGCTGACATTTTGTGATCTTAATATTCTGTTCTTTTACAACTTTACCAACTCTGGGAACTGACATTTTGAACAGATCGGCTAAAAGATGGGCCTGATAACAGGTCATTTTATCTGATTGAATTGTAAATAGTAAGTCCTGTAATTTACCAGCTGATAATAATGTATTGGTATTTATTTTAATATTTGCTCTATTTTTTACCATTTTAGCTGACTCTTTTTCCGCTTCATCTTTATTTTCCAAATAAAAAATCAAATCAGGATTTAAAAAGTTTATAATTGTATTTCCTTCGATAAATAATCTTTCTATGTCATCATCTAAAAGATTCCTTGCTAACTGATAAGCAGTTGGGAGTTCTGAAGCAGGACTTTCCAATAATAAAACTTTGTCTGCACCATGTTCAACCACTCTAGCAGTATCAGTTCCGGTTTGATTTATAACTCTAGGATCATTGATAACCTTATATTGATCAAGATCATTATTTACTGATGTTTTAATAACTGCAGTTTTAGAACAGCTATCTTTAAGCATTAAGGAAATCAAAGTAGTCTTGCCAGCCTTACTGGAAGAAGCACTGACACCTATCATTTCCATTATTATTCCTCCTTCGAAAAGAAATTATTTTTTGGTTATGTAATTTCTTTTAAAAAAATTATATAGTTCAATTAAATAGTAAAACATCTGCTTTAAAAAATCAAATTTAAAGCAGAATTCTTAATTAATTTTTTTAGATGCTTAAAGTAGTTCTATTTTATCACCTGCTTTAATAATTCCACCCTTAATAACTTTGGCAAAAATTCCTTCTTTAGGCATTACACACTCTCCAATTTTTTGCATTATTTCACAATCATGATGACATTTTTTTCCGATTTGAGTAACTTCTAAAATTATCTCACCACTAATTCTTAATTTTTGTCCAACAGGCAGTTTATATAAATTTTCAAGACCCTCAGTGGTAATATTTTCAGCAAAATCTCCATAGTTTAATTTATAACCATGGCCTCTCATTTTATCAATGCTGCTCTCATCTAAAAGGCTGAGCTGTCTATGCCATTTTCCTGCATGAGCATCACCCTTAAGTCCAAAGTCTTCTATCAGGACACCTTTCTCTATTACCTTTTTAGTTATTCCTTTTTCTTCACTTAGGCAAACTGCTTTAACCATAGCTTCCATCTCATCCACCTCTATTTTATTAAATTTAAACAATAAATAATTTTATAGTTTAAATTTTTATTTTTTAATCATTTTTTTCTTTACTTTTTCTTTTTCCTTTAATTATGATTAGCTTTGTGTTCTGTAATCTTTCCTTTTAAAATTTTAACTCCATGTGGAATAATCTCAATTACCGCTTCCAGACATTCTCTAACTGCTTTTGGACTTCCAGGAAAGTTAATAATTAAAGTTTTTTTTCTAATTCCAGCTCTAGCTCTTGACAGAGCAGCCTGAGGTGTTATAGAAATTGTTTCAGCTCTAATTTTTTCCGGAATACCGGGTACTTCTTTTTCTATTACTTCTAAAGTTACCTCAGGAGTAATATCCCTTTTAGCAAAACCAGTACCCCCAGTAGTTAAAATTAAATCTGCTTTATTTTGATCTGAAATTTCTATTAATGCTTTTTTTATCTCTAACTTTTCGTCCGCAATAATCTCCTCATAGACAATTTCCGCTCCTATTTCTTCCATCATTTCTTTGATCAAAGGACCACTTAAATCTTTTCTTTCTCCTCGTGCACCTTTGTCACTAATCGTTAAAACGGCTGTTCTTATTTGAAAATCAGCTTTCTTCTCGCTCATAAATTCCACTTTCCCCTCCGGCTTTATAACTTAATTTGACTGCTCCAATTTCCATTGATTTGTCAACTGCTTTAATCATATCATAGATTGTAAGAGCGGCTATATTTACAGCTGTCAGAGCCTCCATTTCAACTCCGGTTTGACCGCTATTTTTTACCTCTGAGAATATTTTTATTTTATCTTCAAAATCTAAGTTAAATTCAACTTTAATGCTGCTTAAAAGTAAGGGATGACACATTGGAATTAGATCTGAAGTTTTTTTAGCAGCTGTTATGCCGGCAATTCTTGCGGTTTCAATTACCGCTCCTTTTTTCACATTGCCAGCCTTAATTTTTTTCAAAGTTTCTGGTTTCATCTTTATTTCTCCTACAGCTCTTGCAGTCCTCTTTGTCTCTTTTTTTTCTGAAACATCTACCATTTGAACTTTACCACTTTGGTCAATATGAGAAAATTCTTTTTCCATTTTCAACCTCCGATTTGTGACATATTTCTATGATAAGTCTGTTCTGTAAAATCAAGATGATGACAGGCCGGTTTTAACTCAAGTGCCTTTAAAAAAGCTGATTCTATTTCGGCCCTGCTCATTCCTTTAATCTCAACTTCCTGATTCCCGGCAAGACAGGGTTTAATTTTAGCATCTGCTGTTAAACGCAGCCGATTACAGCTGCTGCAGAAATGTTCGCTTAAAGCAGAAATAAAGCCAATAGTTCCAGCGGCATCTTCAATTTTAAAATAATTAGCAGGCCCACTTCCTTTTGTTACAGCTGGCAGCAGTTCATATTTTGTTTCAATTAAATTTTTGGTTTCCTTAGTGCTCATAAATTTTTCAGCTTCAGCTTCTCCTCCAAGAGGCATATATTCAATGAACCGAACATTAATCTCTTTTTGGCTGCTTAACTCTACAAAATCAAGTATTTCATCATCATTGACACCTTTCATAACTACCATATTTATTTTAACTGGTTTGAGATCTGCTCTAAGAGCAGCATTAATTCCTTTTAAAACTTCCGGCAGATAATTTCGTCTTGTAATCTGCTCAAACTTTTCTTTTTTTAAAGTATCAAGACTGATATTAATTCGGTCCAGACCCGATTTTTTTAATAACTCTGCTTTTTCTGCCAGAACTACTGCATTAGATGTCATTGAAATATCTTCTAAATTCAAGCTGCTGAGTTCAGAAACTAAAACTTCTATATCTTTTCTAACTAGAGGCTCACCACCTGTCAGCCTGATTTTTTTGATGCCCATTTGAGTGGCTGTTTTTACAATCTTAATTATTTCTTCATAACTTATAATCTCAGAGTGCTTTTTATTTTCAACTCCTGCTGCAGGCATACAGTAACAGCAGCGCAAATTACAGCGATCAGTTATTGAAATTCTCAAATAATCTATTTTCCTTCCATGTTGATCTATTAATTTCTGCATTTTTCTGCCTCCATTTTATACTCGAACTTATAATTGCAGTTTAGTAATTTTTCCTGTTTCCTGGCAGTTATAGCCGCCTAATTTTTCGATTTCAGTTTTTATTTCTGCTTGATTGATTAGCTCAATTAATTTATTTATTCTGGGATCATCCAACCTATTTTCTTTAATTATTAAATCATATTTTTCTTCTGCCAGGGGCAAAAAATCAACATCCATAACCTCTGCTGCGGCTCTAATACCAAGGGCTGCATCTGCCGAACCCCTGCCAACTGCTGCTGCAGCTGCGATATGAGTGTATTCTTCTTTTTGATAACCAGAAATTTCTTCTGCTTTAATATTATTTTCTTTAAGTAAAAAATCAAATAAAACTCTAGTACCTGCACCGCGCTGTCGGTTAATATAATTGATATTTGATTTAGTTAAATCTTTAATACTCTTAATATTTTTTGGGTTTCCCTTTTTAAGATATAATCCCTGTTCTCTGTAAACAAGATTTACTAATAGCAATTTTTGGCCTTTAAAAAATCTTTTTAAATAAGAAATATTGTATTCTCCACTTTCTGGATCTAAAAGATGGGCTCCTGCTAAATCTGATTCATTTCTTCTTAAAGCTGTAAGACCTGCCATTGAGCCAACAGTCTGCAGTTTTAGATCAAACTTATAATTTCTTTTTTTAATTTCATTTTTAATTAAATCTAAACTTAAATCATGACTGCCAATCAAAAGCAGATCTTTTTTTATTTTATTTCTATCTTTTAAAAGCATTACCGGTGCTTTATCACCTGGATGAAGTCCTTCTTTGTTTGCGGTAATTCTCAAAATACCATCTGCCTTGAGCATTGACTCCATAGCTGATGAGCCTCTTTTTAAAGGAACTGCCGTAAATTTATTTTTAGTATCACTAATTAAATTAACCCGCAAAAATTCTTCTAAACCGATCTCTGAAGGAATTTTTCTCTTTACCTCAGCTTCAATTTCCTCAAAATTGGGAGCCTGGTCAGCCTGCATTGAATAAATTAATTCTCTAATAAATAATTGATTGTCGATCCAGGCTGAAAGTGGATAACCCGGCAAGCCAAAAACAGGGATTCCTTTAACAGCAGCTGCAATCAGGGGTTTTCCGGGCATAACATTCACACCATGAAATAATATTTCTCCCTCGTTTTTTAAGATATCAATTGTAAAATCTCCTCTGCCAGCTGAAGAACCAGATAAGACAATTACCAAATTACTTGTTTCTGCTGCCTCAAGCATATTTCTCCCAATTAACTCTTTTTGATCTGCTAAAATCTCTGTTATATTAACCTCTGCTCCCCATTTTCTTAGAGCAGCTTTGATCATCTGTGAATTAAATTCTACCAGTTCACCTTGCTTGGGATCCTGCTCTGCAGTTACCAGCTCATCACCGGTTGGAATTATTGTTACAACAGGTCTTTTATAGACTTCAACTTCTGTTACTCCAGCTTCTAAGAGAGCAGCCAGATCATAATCACTTAGTTTATGCGCAGCTGTAATTAATAAATTACCTTTAACTACACTTTCACCAATCGAACGGATGTGATTCCAAGGAGGAACTCCTTTCTCGATTAAATAATGATTTTCATCAGCTTTATTTATTTCTTCTATTTTGATAACTGCATTAAATCCGGCTGGAATTGGATCACCGGTATCAACAGCTTGAGCTTCACTGCCAACTTTAAGTTTGACAGGTGACCTTTCACTGGCTCCAGCAGTTTTTTCTGCTTTAACCGCAATCCCATCCATAGCGGAAGCATAAAAATCAGGAGCAGATCTTTTTGCATATACTGCCTGTGCTGTGACTCTAGACTCTGCATCTGCTGTTTTTATAACTTCACTTTTAGTCCTTAAACTACCAAATTTATTTTTTATTTTATTCAAAGCAGCTGCTGCTGAGATTTTATCCAAATATTTTTTTACCATAATTTATTTACTACCTCTTTCTTTTAATTCTATTCAATTAAAGTTAATTTAACCAGTTCTCCCTTATCAATTCCTTCTTTGTTTTGAGGAATTTTAATTAGAGCATCACCATAAGCTAAATTGGTAATCAAACTTGATTTAGCAAGTAATGGTTCAGCAAAAACTTTATCATCTTTCTTTAAAATTTTTACAGGTATATATTCTTCTCGACCCTTATCAGAAACCAAATTTCTTGTTAACTCAGCTTCAATCAAATATTTTTGGTTTTCACGCCCTAATGCAGCAGGGGCTTTTTCACCATTTAAAACTCGCACAATTTCAGCAGTTAAGACATTATTTACCGTCCAGGCTGAAGCCGGATGTCCTGGCAAACCAATAATAATTGTGCCCTCAATTACAGCCAGAATAGTTGGCTTTCCAGGCTTTATTGACAGACCATGTAATAATACTCCAGGTTCACCTAAAGAGTTAAGCAGCTCAATAGTCATATCTTTAATTCCTACTGAACTTCCACCTGAAATTAAAACTAATTCCTGGTCAAGTTCATTTTTTAAAGCAGTTTTTAAACTTTCAAATTTATCTTCAATAATTCCTACTTTTTTTGTTTCTGCACCAATTTTATTTAGATAGGCAGATATAGAATAGCTATTTATATCTCTTATCTGACCTATTTTGGCCTCTGCTTCTGCAGGAATTAATTCATCTCCGGTTGAAATTACTGAAACTTTAGCTTTTTTAAATACATTAAATTCTGTAATTCCCAAACCAGCTAAAGCTCCAATATCTCTGGCCATTATTTTATGACCCTTTTTAAATAATAATTCTCCCTCAGCAATATCTTCTGCTTTTTGAACAATATTTTCCCCCACCGCTAGTGATTTAAAACTTTCAATCAGCTTCTCCTCAATTTTTTCTGTATCTTCAATCATTAAAACCGCATCTGATCCTTTAGGTATCATTCCTCCTGTGGGAATAGCAGCTGCCTGACCACTTTTTAATTCAAGCTCAGTCTCCACACCCATCTCAATGCTGCCGATAATGTCTAAATAAGTGGGCATAGACGCTGAAGCACCTGATGTATCAGCAGCTTTAACGGCATAGCCATCAACTGTTGAGCGGCTGAATGGTGGTAGATCAACTGGTGAAAAAACATTATCTGCTAGAATCCTATTCAGACTCTGATCAAGCTCTATCTTTTCGGTCTGAAAAATTTTAGTTTCTAAAAAACTCTTCAGCACCTGCCAAAATTTTTCTGGTGGATTTAATTCTAAGAACTCTCTCATATTTATATTTTCATTCCTTCCAATTATTAAATCATATTCTAAATTTTAACCAAAGTGAAAAAACTGATCCACTCCTAAGATAAACAAAACTATATTTTTAGAAAATTAAGTATTTTCTACTATAAAATATATTCTAGATTACAGTTCTAATTCCTCTTTTTAATATTGATAAAAACGATATTTAAAAAAGGCACCCGAATATCGTAAAATCTCCAGGTACCTGATAACAGTTTATTCAGCTAATTCTTTTTTGCGTTCGATCAATTTTTCTTTTTTTTCCTGATACTCTTTCAATTTCTGTTTTTCTCCTTCTACTAAATCTTGAGGTGCGTTATTAACAAAGCCTTTGTTACTTAATTTACCTTCGGCTCTTTTAATCTCAAAGTCCATTTCTTCAATTTCTTTTTCCATTCTTTCTATTTCTTTATCCAGGTCAATCATTCCCTCAAGCGGTAGAATAACTTCAACTTCTTTAACAATTGAAGTTGAAACTTTATCCGGACGCTCCAGCTCATCTCCACCAATTTTTAAGTCTTTGATTCGGGCCAAGTTTTCTATATATTCTCTACCTTCTTTTAGAATCGCCATTTTTTCTTCTGGTGCAGCCAGCAGTGCTTTAATTCTGCGGCCTGGATTAACCTTCATTTCATTTCTAATATTTCTAACTGCTTTGATTACACTCATAACCAGTTCCATTTTTTCTTCAGCAGCGGGATTTAAGTCACTTTCTTCTTTAGCAGGATACTGGGCTCTCATAATTGTGCCTTCAGTTCCCGGCAGTTTCTGCCAGATTTCTTCTGTAATAAAAGGCATTACAGGGTGCAATAATCTGAGCAGACTTTCTAGAGTATTTAAAGCATAATACTGTGCGGTTAGTTTAGCCTGAGGATCTTCATCCTGATATAATCTGGCTTTTAATAGTTCAATATACCAGTCACAGAACTCATTCCAGATAAAGTCGTAGAGGGAGCTTGACATTTCACCAAAGTTGTATCTCTCCAATGCATCATCAATTTCTCCAGCTACTGTGTTTAAGCGGCTCTGCATCCAGTTATCAGCCAGAGTCGGCTTCAGATCAGCTTCCTTAACAGCCTCCAGATCAAAATCCTCTAAGTTCATCAGTACAAATCGAGAAGCATTCCAAATCTTATTGGCAAAGTTACGGCTGGCTTCAAGTCTTTCTTCTCTAAAGCGCATATCATTACCTGGTGTATTACCTGTAATTAAAGTAAAACGCAGTGCATCTGCTCCAAATTGATCTATAATATCTAAGGGATCAATACCATTACCTAAGGATTTGCTCATCTTTCTTCCCTGAGCATCACGGATCAAACCATGGATGTAGATATCTGAGAAAGGTTTTTCGTCCTGAAATTTAAGCCCCATAAAAATCATCCGAGCCACCCAGAAGAAAATAATATCTCTACCGGTTACTAAAACATCAGTCGGATAAAAGCTTTCCAGATCAGCTGTCTTCTCCGGCCAACCCAAGGTTGAAAACGGCCAGAGGGCTGAAGAAAACCAGGTATCTAATACATCTTCATCCTGATGCAGATCGCTGCTGCCGCAGTTAGGACAGCTTTCAGGTTCTTCCTTACTTACAATTACCTCATCACAATCATCACAGTAATAGACTGGAATCCGGTGACCCCACCAAAGCTGACGGGAAATACACCAGTCTCGAATATTATTCATCCAGTTCATGTATACTTTAGAAAAACGGTCTGGCACAAAGTTAATATCTCTTTCTTCTACAGCTTTAATTGCCGGTTCTGCCAGCGGCTTCATCTTAACAAACCACTGCTTGGAAATTAAAGGTTCAATTACTGTATCACAGCGGTAGCACTCTCCAACATTATGCATATGGTCTTCAATTTTAACCAGCAGACCTTCTTTTTCCAGATCTTCAATTACTTTTTTGCGGGCTTCATAGCGGTCGAGACCGGCATAAGCTTCTCCAGCAGCTTCTGTCATTTTAGCGTCTTCATCAATAACTTCTACAATTTCTAAATCATTACGGCGGCCAATTTCGAAATCATTTGGATCATGGGCAGGTGTTACCTTAACCATACCGGTTCCAAATTCACTATCTACATATTCATCAGCGATAATTTCAATTTCTCGATTTACTAAAGGAACAATTACCTTTTCTCCAATCAGATCTTTGTAGCGCTCATCTGAAGGATGAACTGCGATCGCAGTATCTCCGAGCATAGTTTCTGGTCTAGTAGTAGCAATGGTAATATATCCTTCCCGATCTTTATAAGGATATTTGTAGTGATAAAACTTACCTTCTGTTTCTTGATGTTCAACTTCAATATCACTCAATGTTGTATGACAGCTTGGACACCAGTTAACAATATAATCTCCCTGATAAATTAAGCCTTCTTCATATAGTTTGATAAATACTTCTTCAACTGCATCTGAGCAGCCTTCATCAAGGGTAAATCTTTCCCTTGACCAGTCACAGGAAGAACCCATTTTTTTTAACTGATTGGTAATTCTGGTCCCATACTCTTCCTTCCATTCCCAGGCTTTTTCTAAAAACTCATTCCTGGTCATATCTTCTTTTTCGACGCCTTCTTCCCGCATTTTATCGACAACCTTAACTTCAGTTGCAATACTTGCATGGTCAGTTCCAGGCAGCCAGAGTGACCGATAACCCTGCATTCTCTTCCAGCGGGTCAAAATATCCTGTAATGTATTATCTAAAGCATGTCCCATATGTAATTGCCCAGTAATATTTGGGGGTGGCATGACAATACTAAAAGTCCCCTTCGAATCTTCTATTTCTTTTCTTGGTGCAAAATAATTGTTTTCCAGCCAGTATTCATACCATTTATCTTCAGTTTTAGCCGGATCATAAGTTTTTTCTAAATTTTCCACGTTTATTCCCCTCCCTTAAGTTATTAAATAAATTTTAGCCTAACTTACAGCTTTATCTGCTCCAAATAAAAAAACTCCTCCATCCGGTTAAGGACGAAAGAGCATTAAATTCGCGGTACCACCTTAGTTCTTCCTGCTTAAATAATAATGCAGAAAACTCTCATTTGTTAACGACTGCTGTGCCGTTACTGATTATTACAGATTATCAAAAAATTAATGCACTTATAATCTGCCTGGTCAGTAAAACTCAGAGACGACTTCCTTCCTCTTCTGCTGCCGGAATCTTACAGCCGCTGGATTCCGTTCTCTTTCAGCTTCAAAAAATTACTACTTCTCTTCTTAGTTTTTAATTATTCAACTATCGTTACTATAATATCTTATAACCCAGTCTGCTGTCAAGCGTTAAAAATCTCATTTTAATAATCCCTGAGTTGAATTATCTATCACTTCAACTTCCTGACCAAATTCTTTAAATTGAGGTAGAATTTTTTCTTTTGGTCCGACAATTACAGTAAAAATTATCTCTGGGTAAAGTTCTTCAGCATAAATTTTCTGAACTTCTTCTACATCGAGACCATTATACTGTTTAATAATATCATTCAGATAGTCATCTGACTTATTATTAAATTCTTTTTGATAAATTATTTGATCTAATACATCAATTTGATGCTGATAGGCTTTTGGGAAAATTGCATTGTAGAGATTAATATTTTCAAATAATTCTTCTTTTTTAAATGGTTCAGTTCCATTCTTAATTTTAAGTATTTCTTCTTTAACAGCTTTCATACCTGCCAGTGCTTTTTCAGGTTCTAGACTTAAATTAATAAAATAGGATCCACCGTAATCGTTATAGTTAATCTGGGAATTTATTCCATAAACATAGCCTTTGTCATTACGCAAATTCTCCATTAAACGGCTGTTAAATGAACCTCCACCAAAAATTCTATTACCCATCATAAAAGGAATTCGTTTTGGATATTTACTGCTGTAAAAATTATAGCCCATTCTCATATTAGCCTGAGTTGCATCTGGCTTATTAACGATTATTATTTTTTGATGTAGTTCAGGATTTACATCTACATATTTTTTTGTAGGTTCTGTTTTAATGTTTTTCCAGCTGGAAAAATTGTTGCTCAGCTCTTTTTTTAATTTATTTAACTCAAAGTCTCCGCTGATGGCAACTACAATATCCTCTGGCCTAATAGTTTTTTGATAAAAATTTAATACTTCTTCTGAGTCAACCTGATTTAAAAAATCAAGGATTAAATTGTAATTATTGTTGTAGCCATAAGGATGTTCTCCATATAAATTTTTGAAAAAATGCATATTTAAAAGAGCAGAATCATTATAGAAACGCTGTCTATAAAGCTGCTGAGACTCTTTAACAGTTCTAGTAAAATGATCTCCCTCAAATTTAGGCCTAATTAAAGTTTCAGCCAGTAAAGAAATAAGTTCACTGCTGTCAGTTTTTAGAGAATTCCCGCTAATAGAAATTAGATCAAATCCGGCTTCTAGGTTCAATGATAAAGCATTGATCTCTTTAAAAAGTGATAGTTCTCTCTCACTATAATTTTCTGATGCTAAAAGCATCAGCTCTGTCATTAAAGATGTTATTCCCGCATTATCTTTATTTTCATTTATTTTTCCAGCATCAATATAACCTCTGATTTCAAAAATTGGCAGATTCTTATCTTGAGCTAAATAAAATTTCATTCCATTTTTTAATTCAAAAAGTTCATAATCAGGCACTTCAATTTCAGGTTTTTTATTTACTACATCTGCTAAATCACGAAAATATTCTAGACTAAATTTTTGATTTTGAGCTGCTGCACTGAAAGTCAGTAAGAATATAATAATCAATAATAATAATATAGTTTTATTTGTTTTTTTCACTGTTGAACACCACCCTTAATTTCAGGTAAAATATAGCCTTTTGTTCGCTGGTTTTCGGAAAAATATTTTTGCGCAATCTGCACAACCTCTTCTTTAGTTAAATTGTTAATATATTCAATTTTAGCCGCAAAAAGTTCAGGATTATTAAATCTTAATTTATTTAAAGCATAAGTTGAAGCTGCAGAATTAATATTTTTTTGTGAAAAAACTAAAGATTTTTGATATTGTTTTTTTACAATTTCAAATTCCTGCTTAGTTATACCCTGGTTGAAAATTTTATCAACTTCTCTGTCAAAAGCCTGTTGTGCTTTTTCAACCAAATTGGGATTAGCCGGGATAAAATAAATTAAAGCAAAAGATTCCTGCCTTAATGGATAAATAAAAGCTCCACTATCTAAAATTATACCTGCTTCTTTTTGTAATTTTTCCTTTAAGCGGGAACTTTGATTATTTGCTAAAACATCAAGAAAAATTTCCAATGCAGCTAGCTCTAATTTGTCAGCTGGAGGTATTTGATAAAGCTGAAGAGCATAAGGAATATTAGTGTTTAACTCTACCTGATATTCTTTTTCAATCTTCTGTTCTGATAACTCAAAATCTTTTCGCTCTAAAACTGCAGTTTCATAATTAGAATAATATTTCTGAGCCAATTTTTTTACTGCCTCAACTTCTACATCACCACTAACAACAACTAAAGCATTATTAGGTGAATAATAGCTTTGATAATATTTTTTCAAATCTGCAGTAGAAATATTATTTATATCCTCCATCCAGCCAATTACATTGTGTTCCAAATAACTACCTTGAAAAGCATAAGCTTTAATTTTTTCAAATCCCTTAGAAAAAATATTGTTTTCCACCCTCATTCGTCTTTCCTGTTTAATTACCTCCCGTTCCCTGTTTACTTGCTGTTCTATAAATTTTAAATTCTGCATTCTATCTGCTTCTAGAGCCATTACCAGTTCTAGCGTTGAAGATGGGACCTCATGATAATAATAAGTGTAATCAAAACTGGTTGCAGCATTAAGCTGACCACCAACTGAAGAAATCAAATCATCAATCTCACCTTCCGGCAGATTTTGGGTTCCCAAAAACATTAGATGCTCCAAAAAATGTGATATTCCTGTCCGTCCTTCCTCTTCATCAATTGCGCCCACATTATAATAAATTGAATATTTGATTAGAGGAATAGAATGATCTGGAAAAACCATAAACTCCATTCCGTTATTAAGCTTAAAACTCTGATATTCTGGTTCTGTTAACTCCATTTCGGCTGCAGTTGAAATCGGTAAAAGTAAAATTAATAAAAAAACAAAAAATAAAATTAATATAGTTTTGTTATTTAAAATAAAATTAGCTTTCCTATTTTTCAATTCTATCTACCTCCTCGAGATATTTTAAAAGCTGTTCTAAATCTTGTGGATAATTTAAATTAAAAAACAATCTTTTTAAATCAAATTTTTTTTCTAAACTTGATTCACTTAAGATTTTCTTTTCAGCATTATTGTAAAAAGATTTAATTCTAAGGTTATTATTTAAAATTTCATTTTGAATCCTTTTCAGCAGAGAATAATGGTAAAGCGCTGCCAGTGGTTCTAAAAACCCATTATATTTAGGTACAATAATCTCAGCTTTATCTTGTTTTGTCAAATTACCTTTTAAGTAATTAAAGTAATTTGAGTTTAAAAAAGGCATATCACAGCCGCAGATAAAATTATAATTGGTCTCGGAAAAATATAAGCCGGTATAAATACCGGCTAAGGGTCCTTTGTTTTTATAAATATCTTCATGGATTTCTACATCATCTATAAAAGAATATTTATCTTTAGAGCCAATTATAATAACTTTATTAAAATTATTTTTTAAATTGGAGTAAATATATTCTATTAAAGTTGTTCCAGCAAAAGGAAGCAAAGCCTTATCAACATTTCCGAATCGTCTGCTCTTCCCACCTGCCAGAAGTACTGCATTTATTTTCAACATCTAATCTTCCTTTGCAAAATTATTTCGTATCTTCAAGTACATGTTCAAGTCCCTGACCAAAAAGGCACATCACATGGTCATCATCGAGAGAATAATAAACCGAACGTCCCTCTTTACGATACTTAACCAGCTTATTATTTCTTAAAACTCGGAGCTGATGAGAAATTGCAGAAGAGCTCATATCCAGCAGTTCTGAAAGATCACAAACACAAAGTTCCCTTTCCTTAAGAGCATAAAGGATTTTGATTCTGGTTGGATCCCCCATTGTCTTAAATAACTCGGCCAGGTCGTAAACAACATCATCATCTAAAGTTTTTTCTTTCATAACTTTAACTACCTGATTGTTAGGATTAAAAACTTCACATATATCACATATTGCTTTTTCTTTTAGTTCTGCTGCCATAATTTTCACTCCAATTAAATATCTTTTGTTTTTAAAATTCTCATTACATTAAACACTGCCATTAAAGCAACTCCTACGTCTGCAAAAACGGCTGCCCACATTGAAGCCAGACCGAATATACTTAAAATCATCACTGCCGCTTTAATAGAAAGTGCCATTACAATATTTTGCCAGACTAATTGCTTAGTTTTAGCAGCAATGTTTAAAGCTGTAACTATTTTGGAAGGCTCATCTGTCATTAAAACAACATCTGCTGCTTCAATTGCTGCATCAGAACCGAGACCTCCCATTGCTATTCCTAAATCAGAACGAGCCAGCACAGGTGCATCATTAATCCCATCACCAACAAATGCTAATTTTTTTGACTTTTTTAACAGTTCTTCAATTTTAGCGACTTTTTGATCAGGTAGCAGTTCTGCATAAAAATTATCCAGACCAAGTTTAGAAGCAACTTCAGCTGCAGTTGCTTTATTATCACCGGTTAACATTGTTAAATTACTAATTCCTAAAGTTCTAAGTTCTGCAAATGCAGATTTTGCATCAGTTTTGATCTGATCAGAAATGACAATTGAAGCTAAAAATTCGCCATTCTTGGCTAAATAAACTGCAGTTCCTGTACTTTTAACTTTTTTAAAGTTAATATTATTTTTCTGCATAAGTCTTTCATTTCCTGCTAAAATCCGATTATTATCTAGTACTGCTTCAATACCTGCACCTGAAACTTCCTGGTAATCACTGTCAGCAGAATGTTTCTGATAATCGTCAGCAGCTGCAGCAATCGATTGAGCAATTGGATGATTTGAAAATTGCTCTACTTCGGCAGCTAATTTCAAGATTTCCTGACGACTGTGGCCGCTTTCAATATTAACCTCAGTTACTTTAAAATCTCCTTCGGTAATAGTACCTGTTTTATCAAAGACTATGGTATCCAGCTCATTTAAAGCCTCAAGATAGTTTCCTCCTTTAACTAAAATTCCGTTTTTAGATGCCAGACCAATCCCACCAAAAAATCCAAGTGGAATTGAAACTACAAGGGCACAAGGGCAGGAAACAACTAAGAATATCAATGAGCGGTAAAACCACTGGTTAAAAGATGCTCCGGTCAACAATGGGGGCAGTACAGCTACTAAAAGAGCAGTAAAAACAACAAAAGGAGTATAATAACGGGCGAATTTACTGATAAACTGTTCTGTTGGTGCTTTTTTAGAGCTGGCATTTTCGACAAGTTCCAATATTTTTTTTACAGTTGAATCCTTATACTCTTTGGTTACTCTAACGGTAATTAACTTATTTAAATTTATCATTCCACTTAAAACCTGGTCACCTTCTCTTACATCTTTGGGTATTGATTCTCCGGTTAAGGCAGAGGTTTCCAGAGCAGTTTCTCCACTGACTACTTCACCATCTATTGGAATTTTTTCTCCAGCCTTAACTGCAATTAAATCTCCAATATTTAAATTCTCAGGTTTTACTTCTAAGATTTCTTCATCTTTTATTAAATTAGCAAACTCAGCTTTTATATCCATCAAATCTTTAATTGAACGGCGAGAATTGTTAACAGCTCTTTCCTGAAATAATTCACCAACCATATAAAAAAGCATCACAGCTACCGCTTCTGGGTATTCCTGAATTCCAAAAGCACCAATAGTAGCAATAACCATTAAAAAATTTTCATCAAAGATCTGTCCCTGCCCAATATTAAAAACAGCGGCCTTAAGAATAGGATAGCCAATTAAAAGATATGCTGTTATGTAGGCAGGCAGGGCCAAACTACTAAAAAATGTACTGCTTAAAATATTTAAATGAGAAAAACTTAGGGCAAAGATAAAAAATAAGATTCCAATAAATATATTCTTTTTTTCCCAAAGATAAGATTTGAGTGAAGATTCTTCAGCTTGAGCTTCAGTTTTAGGCTCTGATTTATCTCTAACTTTAACTCCAGGTTCTATTCTATCTGAAATTTTTTGTAGTTCTTCCTGAATTTTTTCTAATCTTGCATCTGCAGCCGCTACTTTTAAAGTAGAAGTTGCAAAATTTAGTTCAACTTTATCCATTCCATCAAGTTTTTTAACCTGATCTTCAATTTTCATGGCACAATTTGAACAATTTAAACCTTCAAGCTCAAATTCTTTTTCATTATTTTTTTCTTCAACTGTATTCTGCATTTTCCACCTCTGATTTTTTATTTATTATATATGAACAATTATTCAAATGTTTCATGCTTTAATTATAGAATATTTGTTGAGAGGTGTCAAGATATAAGAAATAAAAAACTTCATAACTCCACATCAGACTTGCACTGATTAGCAAATATTCATGCCAGGCAAACTAACAATAAAACTGCAGATATTTATCTGCAGTTTTATTACTCTTATTTTTTTAATCAAATTTTCAATTCTCAATCTTTATTTTCTCTAATAAAATCATACACTTCTTCTATTTTTGGAAGTGCTTCTTTCGCACCTTTTCTTGTTACAGAAATTGCAGCAACAGCATTTGCAAACTCCATAATATTTTCAAAATCTAATTTATTTAAATAAGCTGTTAAAAATCCACCAGCAAATGCATCTCCAGCACCAGTTGTATCAATAACATTCACCTTAAAACCGGGGCTATTTATTTCTTTCCCACTGGAGGTCTTTAAAAAACTACCTTCTTTGCCCTTTTTATAAACAACCATTTTACATCCCAGTTCTAAAAATATATCCAAACCTTTTTCACTATTTTTAATTAGATCATGATATTCTACTCTATTTAAAAATAATATATCAGTCTCTTTCAAAATATATTCTATTTCTTTTAAACCTTTTGAAGAAATTAATGTCCCAGGATCAAACGAAACAATCAAGTTATTTTCTTTAGCATAAGAAAGCAAAGTAGGAACAACAGATAACAAAGGATTACTCATGTGTAAGATTTCAGCTTTACTTATATAGTTTTTATCAAAATCTTCTTTTTTTGTTTGAAGATTTGCTCCTAAATAACTTAGTAATCTTCTTTCTCCATCATTATCTATAATAGCAAAAACTGTACCAGATAAATAACCTTCTTTTTTATTAACTTTTGATACATCTACCCCTTCTTGTTGAAGACGTTCAAGCAATTCCTTACCATTCGAATCATCACCAATACTTCCTACATATCCTGTTTTTTTCCCTAATCTAGACAAAGATACAGCGACATTTGTGGCTGCACCGCCACAAAATTTTTCTAAATTATGTATTGGCAATTCTTCATCTATTTCAGGAAGCCTATCCATTCTCCCTATATAATCTACATTGATATCACCAAAACATATTACATCAAATTTAGAATTCATTAAATATAAACCCTCTTCCATATAAGATCTATCTTAATTTATTTACTATATCCATTAATCTTTTTACTCTTTCTACATCCACAGGATTCCACCAAACTCCATCCTCTTTTAAGTAAGAGCCAACAACTGCTCCACTAGCAATTTCCAGAATCTTTTTTGCATTGTCATCATTAATACCACTACCAACTATAACAGGAAGCTGAGTATTATTGCTTATTCCAACTAACTCATCTAATGAAGTTTCATCTCCAGTACGACTCCCGGTAGCTATTAAAATATCTGCATCAAAAAATATATTATCTCTTGTCTGTTCAGCAAGTGATCTATCAGCAACAATTGAGTGACTTCCATGTTTAACATGGACATCAGCCATTACTTTTATATCATCAGCCTGCAGCATTTTTTTGTAACGCATAGCTTCTGCCGAAGCCCCTTCTAAAATCCCTTCGTTAGCTACATAGGCATTGACCCACTGATTACATCTGACCCAGTCTGCATTTGTAGCTTTTGCCGCTGCTAAAGATTGAATTACTCCATTTGCTAAGAAATTAAAACCGAAAGGTAAATCAACTTCTCTAGTCACCTCATTTGCTAGAACAGTTAAAGCAGCAACTGTTTCATAACCTATATCTTCCGGCTTAGAAAATGGAACATCCCAGGCATTTTCAAACATTAAACCATCTACTCCACCTTCTTTTAAGGCTAGAGCATCATTGATTGAAAACTCTATTATCTCTTGCATGCTTTCTCCATTATAGCGCGGAGCACCAGGTAATGGTTTAGTATGAATCATACCAATAATCGCCTTTTTTTTGCCAAAAATATTTTTTATTTCATTCTTCTTCTTTGGTAAAATACCTATATCAGCCATTTTATTCTCCCCTTTTATCTACTTATATTTTTCTTTTTCAATTTTATATTATTAACCAATACTGCTAATAAAATTACTAAACCTTTAACCATCATCTGATTGTATGAAGAAACATTTAATAAGTTTAGGCCATTTCCTAAAATACCAATGATTGCAACTCCAATAAATGTACCCGATACACTACCTATTCCACCTGCAAAACTTGTACCTCCTAATATTACTGCAGCGATAGCATCAAGTTCTGCACCATCACCAGCATTTGGAGATCCAGTAGAGAGTCTAGAAGCAAGAATGATTCCACTTATTGCTGTTAAGAATCCAGCTGAAGTATAAACATAAATTAATGTCTTATCAATATTTACACCACAAAGCCTTGCTGCTTCTTCATTACCGCCAACAGAATAAATATGTCTACCAAATTTAGTTTTCTTTAAAACAATATGACCAATGACCCCAATAAAAATTGCAATAATAACTGGGATTGGAATTGGACCAATATAGCCTCTACCAATTACTCTGAATAGTTCATTTGATACATAAATTGGTCTTCCAGATGTATAAACAAAACTTAAACCTCTTAAAATAGTCATAAGTGCTAAGGTTACAATAAATGGGGGTATATTCTGTTTAGAAACCATAACTCCTGTAAAGGCTCCCACTAAAGATCCAACTACTAAAGTTAAAATAATTGCTACAATAATTGGCAGACCCATATTAACAATTAACCCTGCTGCAACCGTACCTGTTAAGGCAACTAAGGCTCCAGCACTAAGGTCAATACCTTTTGTAATTATAATATAAGTCATACCTACAGCAATAATACCATTAATAGATGCCTGTCTTGCTACATTTAATAAATTAGAAAAAGTTAAAAATCTATCTGACATAAAAGTCATAAAAACAAATAATATTATTAACCCTAAAGCTGCACTACCTTTTTCACCAAAAAAACTTTTTATTCTATCTTGAAATGATATTTTATTTTCTAACTGATTCATTAATTAACCACACCTCCAAAGGCAAGCTTGAGAATATTTTCTTCTGTCTGTTTTTCTCCCTCTAAAAATCCTGATATTTCCCCTTCTCTCATGACCATAATTCGGTCACTCATTGCTAGTAATTCAGGATTTTCAGATGAAATCATAATTATGCTAATTCCTTTTTTTGCTAATTCACCCATAAGTTCGTATATTTCAGATTTTGCTCCCACATCAATACCTCTGGTAGGCTCATCCATAATTAAAATCTCTGGAGCCAACAAAATCCATCTTGCAATAATTGCTTTCTGCTGATTTCCTCCACTTAATTTATCAATTTTTTGTTTTAATGAAGGCGTTTTAACCTGTAGTCTTTCTACTAAAGATTTAGTGGCAATTTCTTCAGCTTTATTATCAATTAAAACATTAAATTTTCTATCTATTAAGTCTAATCCGGGTAAAGTAATATTTTCTTTAACACTCATAGTTTTTATAATTCCAGTAGCCTTTCTGTCTTCAGAAATTAGTCCTAAGCCAAAGTCAATTGCATTTTGGGCATTTGATATTTTTACAGAATTTCCTTTTAAAATTATTTCTCCATCATCAAATTTTCTTAAACCAAACAATGTTTCCATGACTTCAGTTCTTTGACTTCCTACAAGTCCACCAACCCCAAGAATTTCACCTTTTTTTAAATTAAAACTAATATTTTTAAATTTATCTTGATAAGATAGATTTTTAACTTCTAGAATAGTTTCACCGATTTCAACTTCTTTTTTGGGAAATAAATCTGTAACTTCTTTTCCTACCATTAAATTTACAAGTTGATCTTTATCTTTAATTTCATTAATTTCAAGAGTTTTGATATTTTTACCATTTCTTAAAACAGTTACTCTGTTAGCAATCTCAAAAATTTCTTCTAATCTATGCGAGATATAAATAATTGTTACTCCTTGATTTTTTAAGTCTTCTATTATTTCAAATAAAATTTCAGTCTCTTTGTTACTAATTGAAGAAGTCGGCTCATCCATAATTAATATATCAGCATCTAAAGAAATAGCTCGTGCAATTTCTATCATCTGCTGTTGAGCAATACTTAAATTTTTAATTAATGTATCAGGAGAAATATTCAGTTTTATCTTTTTAAATATTTTTCTGACTTCATCCGTCATTTCTTTGTCATTTACAAGGTTGCTTTTATTATAAACTCTTTCATTACCCATAAAAATATTTTGAGACACAGTTAATTCTGGAAATAAAGTAAGTTCTTGATAAATTGCACTAATACCTAAATTTTTAGATTTTGTAGGACTAAGATTTTTAACTTCAGTACCTCTATAAAAAATTTTACCATCTGTTTTTTGATAGGCACCTGTCAAAACTTTTATCAATGTTGATTTTCCTGCACCATTTTCGCCAATAAGTGCATGAATTTCACCTTCTATTAAATCAAAACTGATATTATCTAAGGCTTTAACACCTGGAAAATGTTTAGATAGTCCTTCTAACCTTAATATTTCATTATCCATAATTTCACCCTATCTTTTTTGTAAATATATTTGCTTTTAATTATAATTTGGTTAACTTTCCCTTTTTTATAATTAATTGAAGGATTTAATATATTTTTAGAGAATATATTATTTGTGAGATTTTATAAATCCTACTTAGTGGCATTTAATCATCGCCAGATAATTTGCCACTAAGTAAGGATTAAAACTTATTTGTTTAGTTTAAGAACTCATCAACATTATTTTCATCATATAATAATACTGGAACTGGAATTAAAGGATCAATTTCATTTCCATTAATCTTTTCAACTAAAGCATTTAAAGCTCTTCTTCCCATTTCTTTTGGCTGCTGCTGTATCATAGCTAAAATAATACCATCTTTGATACCATCTGCTGCCTCAGGAGTCAGGTCAAAACCTACAATTTTAACACCTTCTGCTCTAGCTGATTCAAGTGCTGATTTTGCACCAAGAACACTATTTTCAGCAGTAGAATATATAATATCTACATCAGGATTAGACTGTAAAATGTTTTCCACAGTATTCATGGATTCCTCTCTATCATAACCAGGCTGTGGTTGAAGAATTTCAACATTTCCCATTCCTTCTAATGCCTTTTCAAAACCAGCAACTCTCTGCTGTTGAATATTTGATTCTAACCAACTTACTATGGCTATTTTAGCATCTCCACCTAATTCATTTTCAATATATTCTTTAGTATACTGACCTAACTGCTCTCCAGCATCTTCATTTAGAGTACCAACAAATGAATCAACTTTGTCAGTCTCTAATTTCATATCAATTGTTACAACAGGCATTTGTTCAGCTGCTTCATTTACTGCTGGAACAATTGCTGCAGGATCTGTACCGATAACTATAAGCCCATCTACACCCATAACCATATAATCTTCAATTGCAGATACCTGTTCTTGAGCATTTACATTAGGATCATTTGTAAACAGTTCCACACCATGTTCTGCCGCTGCTTCTTTTATCCCTTCATCAATATCAATAAAAAACTGATGTCTTAATGTAACAGTTGTAACTCCAACAGTTAATTGGTCATCCTGAGCTGCCACTGAGATATTCATGCCCAAAATCATAAAACTAACTAATAACAAAATTAATATTTTCTTTTTCATAGTATCTCTCCTCTTAGTTTTATTGTTTGAAAAATTAAAAAATTTAAAATTTATCCCCTCCTTGTTTATAATTAAATTGACTAAACTATATAAACATATTGCTTTATAATAAATATCCAGATTAACTTAAAAATTAATCTGCATATAAATTAACTTTTAAGTTTAGTTTCTTTTCAATCTGATTGAGTATTTATATTTATCAGCTCTATAATACATCTTAACAAATTCAAAAGGGTCATCATTATCTGTACAAGTTATTCTTTCTAAAATTAATAGTGGGAATTCTTTTTTTATCCCAAGCAGATTACTGATATATGAATTAGAAATTCCACCTTCTAATGTTTCATCAGCATAACTAATATTTATACCATAATCTTCTATAATATCATATAATGAACTTTCATTATCCATTTCTTTAATTTCGTCTACCGCTTTTTTATTCAAAATATTTGTATCTAAATAACAATCATGAACACCTACAGATTCTTCATTTATCAGTCTTAATCTTTTAATATTTAAAAAAACTGTTTGAGAATCTGTTCCCAGCTTCTTAGCTACCTCAGCATCAATTGTTTTTTCGATACTAATGATTTTTGATTCGGGATTTAAACCCTTAGCTTCTATATCTTCTGTAAAACTTGTTAAGTTAGGTAATTCATGTGACAATTTAGGAAATGAAACAAACGTTCCTTTACCCTGCTTTTTCTTAACTAAGCCTTCATTCTCCAACTCCTTAATTGCCTGTCTTACTGTAATTCTACTAACTCCAAACTCCTGCTGAAGTTCTTTTTCAGATGGAATAATATCTCCTGGATTTAAATCTTCCTCTTTTATTTTTTCTTCTATTATATTTTTTAACTGAATATATAATGGTAAATGATCATTTCTATCAACTCTCATAAGTAAACGCCCCCAAAATTTAATTATCATGTCATTATAACGTCTCTATGTTTATATAGTACTCTATTTTAGGTAGAATGTCAATATATTTATAATATTTTTATAATTAAATTAATTGTTTAATTCAATAATACTGAGGGCCATTATTTTAATATAATCAAGATATTGATCAAGATCTAAATACTCATTTATACCATGCGCTTGCTTAATACTTCCAGGTCCAAACATCAATGTCGGCACTTTGGAATAATTTTGCAATAATCTAGCATCACAACCATATTCAGACCCAGCAATTACTGCTTTTTCATTATCTCTAATTTTTTCAAAATTACTGCTAAATACCTTTAAATAATCCTCATCGCTTTTAAATTCAAATGGACTGCCTTCTTGATATTTTTTCAATTTAGGTTTGTGATTTTTTAACCATTGATCACCATTTGAAATTAATTTAATTCTATCAATTATCTCTCTTTCTACAATTGATCCTAAACCATTTGAATCAGCATCTTCTGGTAAAAAATGAACACCAAAATCAACTCTACAATTGTCAGGTACTACTGAACCAGCTGTGCCACCATTTATTGTACCAAAATTTATAGTTGGAGGAGGTAAAATAGAATTCCTCTTTTTTAAAAGCCACTCTGATTCTAATTCTTTTAAACCATTAATAATTTTTATTGTTTTTTCAATTGCATTAACTCCTAGCCATTTCAACCCAGAGTGTAGTGATTTACCTTCAACATCCATTTTAAAAAATACCCAACCCATATGAGATCTCATTATCTTTAATTCGGTTGGTTCAGCTACAACTGCTAAATCAGCTTTATAACCATTATCAATACAGGCTAAAGTTCCATTACCTCCACCTTCTTCATCAACAACACTTTCTAAAATTATATCACCTTTAATATCGCAGTTACATTTAATTAAAGATTCAACTGCTAAAATTAATGCTGCCAATCCACCCTTCATATCACAAGCTCCTCGTCCATATAATTTATTGTCAATTATTTTGGGTTCTAAAGGATGTGAATACCATTGATCAATTTTATTAAAAGGCATCGTATCAATATGACCATTCAAGATAATCGACTTATGATTTTTGCTATCTTTGCCTTTTAAAACTCCAACAACATTTGGTCTATTTTGATAGTTATGACCTAAGGAAGCTTCAGCATATTTTTTTAGTTTTTTATTTTCTGGTTCAAATGTTTCAATATCTAATCCTAACTCTTTAAATTTAGAAATTATTATTTCCTGACCATTTAATTCATGACCTCCATCGATACCGTGGTTAATATTTGTTGTGTCTTTAGATATTAATTTTTTTAGAAATTCTATAAAGTTTTCACGATTTTGATCAATATAATCAATTATTTTTTTAGAATTCATTATTTCTTCCTCATTTCTTAATTATTACTTAACCATCTTACAGCCTGCTGCCAGAATACAGAATAATACTCCCACTCACAAAATTCTGGTGAAGCCCAGTGAGGGGCACAATCAGAAGCAAAAGCCATTGTTCTCCCTTTTCCAACCTCTCTAACTGCGATAATAGGATCTCCATCATACTCAGCAAGAAGTTTAGCATCTTCTTTTAGTTTTAATCTATTATATCCTAAGAAATAAGGCCATTTTGCTGGAAGATTCTCTGTTATAGGGTGTGATTTTTCAGCAAGTTCTAAATTAAAACCCTCGGGAACCTCCTGGCGATCATCATAAGCAGAAATATTTACAGGTAATATTTCTTCAATTTCTGTATTATGATATCGACCTTTTCCATCTATTCCTTGAAAAGTCATGTAACCACCAATCATGCAGAGGGAACCACCTTTCTCTACATATTTTTTTAATAATTTTAATCTATTCGGCATTCTTAGTGATTTTTGAAATGTATCTGGTGATAAAAGTAATGAATCTGCGCCCACATCACTTAGAATTATAACATCAAATTTATTTAGTTCTTCTTCAGAATGTGGAAATTCAACTGGAACCCTGTGTGATGGAAGATAAACAAAGTCAAATTCATCTATATCTAAAGCTTTTCTAATCCATTCTACAGCTTCTTCATAGATTCCTATTGAAAAAAAATTAAAACCTTTGCCTTCAGTGATATTTGAGTGCCAAGACTCTCCTGCAAATAAAATTTTTGTTTTACTCATAATTTCACTCCTCTTCAAATTAAGTTATGACAAAATAACGTTATAACCTTATAACATTACTATATAATTTTTATTTGTTATTGTCAAGAATTTTCGCACTCTTTTATCAATTTAGATAAATCCAAACATTTGAAATATAATTAGTAGTTAGAACCAGCCATTTTGATTCATAATTAATTTCTTTTTCTCCACATATAACTTATCAATTTTCCTCTTGCTTCAACTTGAGCTATGGGTATTCCGCTTGATTATTTTATCTTTGAAGAGTATAATAAGTATTCTTTTAACAAAAAAAGATGACAATCTTTTGCAGTTAAATGCAAAAATTGCCATCAAAACAAATTATGATATACTTTTTTATACTCTATTCCACTCCTCCAATTGTACAGTCTATACCTTTTTTTATAATTAGTTCTTTTATCTGTTCCATTTTTTCATTTGAAGGTGATTCAATATCTTTCATTTGATATTTTTGACCCAAACCATAATATTTATCTTCTCCTAGTCTATGATAAGGCAAAATATCTATTCTTTTTACTCCTTTTAGATCTAACGCAAATTCTGCAATTTCACTAACACTTTCTTTATCATCATTAAAGCCTGGAATAATAGGGGTTCTTACAACCAAATCAGCAGAGCTTGCAGCTGCAAACTTTGCATTTGCTAATATTCTTTTATTAGATACACCTATTACTTTTTTATGTTTACCATCATCTATCATTTTAATATCATAAAGAAATAAATCAGTCCAGGGGATAATTTTTTCTAAAGTTTCTTTTGGATAATATCCGGCAGTTTCAATTGTAGTATGCCAGCCATTTGCTTTACAACCTTTTAATAATTCTAAAAGAAAATCAGATTGATAAAGAGCTTCCCCACCAGAAAATGTAATACCTCCATTTGAACGACGATAATGAATTCTATCTTTATTTAACTCAAATAATAATTCTTCTACACTCCCTTCAATCCCTTCAATAGAAAGAGCTTTCGAATAACAATGATCAACACATTCCATACATAAATTACATTTATCTCTAACTATTCTTCCCCTTAGATTAAAATCAACTGCATTATTAGGACAGATTTCTATACATTTTTTGCAGTCAATGCATAAATTAGGATTAAACATTATCTGCGGATCTTTATCCTTTGATTCTGGGTTACTACACCAAGGACAATCTAAAGGACAACCTTTAAGAAACACTATTGTTCTAATTCCAGGACCGTCATGAACAGAAAATTTCTGTATATCAAAGTATATTCCTTTTTTATCTGAATTATAATTAATTTTTTTAATAGTCTATCACCTCAATATAGTATAATTAAGCTCAGGGATAACTAATAAATTTATTAGTCACCCTGAGAAATTTAGATATTTTCAATTACTAGTATTTAGTAGTTTTAATTTAGAAACACTGTTCAGTTCTTGAAATAATATCATCCTGTAATGATTTATCTAGCGAAACAAAGTGAGCACTGTAACCGGCTACTCTTACTACTAAATTCTTATAGTTATCTGGATTCTTTTGAGCTTCTCGTAAAACATCACCACTAACCACATTATTTTGGATATGGAATCCTTTCTGATCAAAAAAGCTACCAATTAAAGCATTTAAGTTACGAGATCCATTTTCTCCTTCTAAAGCAGAAGGATGGAATTTTTGATTTAATAAAGTACCATTGGAAGCTATATGGTGATCTAATTTTGCTACTGAATTAACTGCAGCAGTTGGCCCATTTTGATCACGTCCACCAACAGGAGAAACACCATCTGCAAGAGGTGTACCAGCTAGTCTTCCTTCTGGAGTGGCGCCTGTTGCAGCACCTAAAGGTACATTTGCAGATACTGGATAAAGACCTGGCTGAAAAGAACCTCCGCGAGGATTTTCATATTTTTCTACCTCTTTACAGTAAATTAAAGCCCCTTCTCTTGCTAATTCATCAACTTCATCAATATCATTACCAAATTTGGGAGCATTGTTAAGTAATTTTTGTCGCAATGCTTCATGACCATCAAAATTATTTGCTAGTACATTTTCTAATTCTTCAATAGAAATTTCTTTTTCTTCAAAGACTAATTTTCTCACTGCTGCTAAAGAATCACCTACATTTGCAACTCCCACTCCCTGAGGCCCAGTGAAATTGTAGTGAGCGCCTCCGTTTTGAACTGACTTACCTTCATCAATACAGTCATCTACCATTGAAGAAAGGAAGGGAAGTGGTGCTCTTTCAGCATGAGCAGAATCCACACAGTTGTCAGAATGAATTAATAGTTCTACAAAGTATTCCATTTGATTTTTATAAGCATCCATTACCTCATCAAATGATTCAAAAGAACTTGCTTTACCTGTTTTTGGTCCCAACTGTTTATAATCTTGCATCGGATCTTTCCCATCATTTAAAGCTAATTCTAAGACTTTAGCCATATTAAAGAAAGCTGCATCATGCCATCCCTCAGTTTTACCCATTTTTTGTGGTTCGACACAACCAATTATACAGTAATCTCTAGCATCTTCCAGTGTTAAACCTCTATTTGTTAAAGAAGGGATTGTTACTTCATCATTATAATAAGCTGGCATACCGAGACCTTCTTTAGTAGTTTCAGCAGCTTTCATCATGAATTCTTCCGGACTTTTATCCCAGTATCTAACAGAAATTGAAGGCTGAGGCATTTTAGTATGTTCAGTTGCCTCTAAACACATAAACGATAGTAGGTTTGTAGCATCTTGACCACCTGGTGTTTGTCCTCCTACTATTAAATTCTGGAACATAGGATAACCACCAAAAGCATCAGTGGAAGCCTGATCACGAACTTTATTTATATCATTAAATTTTACCCAGAGTGTATCTAGTAACTCTTGAGCTTTTTCTAAAGTGATTTCATTATTATCTAAATCTTTTTTTAAATACGGATACATATATTGGTCAAAACGTCCTGGTGAAATCGAATGTCCATTAGATTCAAGCTGTAAAACTAATTGTACAAACCAAAATGATTGCAGTGCTTCATGAAAAGTCGAAGCTGGATTAGCAGGTACATTTCTACAATTCTTAGCAACCTCTAGTAATTCTTTTTTTCTTTTATTATCAGATGTTTTTTCTGCTAATTTTTCTGCTTCTTCAGCAAAACGACCAGCAAACTCTATAACAGCTTCAGCTGTTATTATTACTGAATCTAAAAAATGTCTTTTTGGAGTATCATCAGGATTACCAAAACTCAATTCTTTTTTAGCAGCTTTAGCTTTTTCAATAATACCATTGAAACCCTCTGCTAAAACTTCATCATAAGATACACAAACATGTCCTACACCGTTGAAATAATAATTACCAACAGTATAAACACCTGCATCCATAGCCTCTAGAGCTTCTTGAGTCATTAAAGAAGTTGCAAGTTCATTAGTAGTACTTTGATCCCAGTAGTCAAAAACTTCTTTTAGAGTTTCTTTTGTTTTTTCAGAAATTAAAAATCTGTCTCCATCTCTTTCTGCTAGAGTATCAAATTCATCTAATAACCATTTATTAGAGAATTCAGGGAAAATAGGACTGCTTCGAGGTTTAGTAGTCTGATTTCCCACAATAAGTTCATTATCTCGAATAACTATGTTCATTTCTTTTAAAATCTTTTCTAATGCTTTAGCTCTTTTTTTAATTACTGGTAATGACTCATTTTCTTTATAAGATTCTGTAATTAAAACAGCACGCTCTGGGTCAATTTCTGGTGTAACTGACATTAAATCATCTAATAAAGTATCAATTCTCGGAGCTTTTTCAGGTAATTGGTAAGAAAATTTTAGTTTTTTAGTTGCTTTCATTAATAATTAAACCTCCAGTTTGTTTTGTTGTGATTTAAGATGTGATTTTTAAAAGTGTTTCTAGAAAATTTTAGTTATCAAAAATCGCCTCCCTTTTTAAATTAAGTTTATCTCTTAAATATTCTCCTATACCAAATTTTTATCTCTTACATATATCCTACTCAATTAAATAATTTAGTAAAAATTATATTTTTCCTTTAAAAAATCCATTTTTTATCTGAATTTTTCGATATTTTATAATAAGAGAACTTTATTAAGAGAATTTAATAATGTTTTGGTTTGATTCGACAAATATTTCTGCAAATCATAAAAATAAGCTATTTAGCTTGACATTGTTGGTTTTAATAATTCATAATCAATCAACTTACTCATAATTAAAATTATTTACAAATTAAGTTATGACAAAATAACATTATAACCTTATAACAATACTATATAATCTTTATTCGTCATTGTCAAGTATTTTCACACTTTTATAACAATACTATATAATCTTTATTCGTCATTGTCAAGTATTTTCACACTTTTATAACAATATAGATAAATTCAAATATTTGCAAATATAATTAGAAATAAAACCCCACTAAATAATTAGCGGGGTTAATTAGTTCTATTAACTTTTAATAACATTTAACGATGAATATAATTTAAAGGATTTTCAGGACGACCATTAACCTGAACTTCAAAATGGAGATGTGGTCCAGTCGAATTACCAGTATTTCCTGATCGAGAAATAACCTCACCTCTACCAACAGATTCTCCACTTCTAACCAATAATTTAGAATTATGAGCATAAAGAGTTCTTAATCCCTTTTGATGTTCAATAATAACAACATAGCCATAGCCACTAGCCCAACCGCTATAAACTACTCTTCCAGAACTTACCGCTCTAATTGGACTACCCATTGGAGCTGCAAAATCAATTCCTTCATGAATTCTACCCCAACGTGGACCATAATATGATGTGATCCTGGTGTTGATTGGATACATGAATTTTTGGTCTAAACGGTCTTGATAACTAAATTCTGGTTTTGCACCTCTTAAAATCAAATTCTGGTCAATTTTCAATTTAGAAGAATCTTTTATATTATTATCTTTCATTATAGTTTCAGCTTTAATATTAAATTTACTGGCAATACTGGCAATACTTTCACCAGGTGAAACACGATAGATAATCCCCTTAATTGGTAGAATTTTAAATTCTTGCCCAGGTTTAATACTATTCATATTACTGATATTATTAGCTCCAATTAGCGAATCAATATTTAGATTATGCTGATGGGCAATATCCCAGAGAGTTTCGCCACTTTTAACTCTATGTACCTTTACTCTTTTGATTAAGGGCTTTCTTTCAACTTCAGCAAAAGTTATTTCGGAACTTTCCTCTTTTCCATCGTTATTATTTTCTTCTCGGTGATTATTTATTTTAAGATCGCGATTATCCTGCTTTGAAGCTAATTCATTTTCAATTTTACTATCTCTGCTGTTCAAAAGATCTGTTTTAGCAGAATCTTTATTTTTATTTATAGTCTCTGTTTCTAGACTTGTTTTCTCTTTTGAATCCAATTTATAATTAATATCACTCTTTTTGCTTATTTTCCTATCTTCAAAATTATTATTTGACTCATATGTTTGGTTGTTAGAATTAGACTGATGATTTGGTTGAAGCATTCTTCCACCTACATTCATTGAATTACTGTAGGCTGAAAAAGTAAGCAATATGAAAATGATTAAAAAACCTGTTAAGCGTTCTCGTCTGCGCATTTTTTCTCCACCTTTATGCCATTCATAATAAAGTATCAAAAATGTTATCCATTTAACATTATAACAGAATTTAGTGATAAATTAAAGACTATCAAAACAAAATTTGAGGAAATTCGACTATATTTATAGAAAATTTTTATAAATTAAATTTAAATTTGATTTTTTAACAAGGATTCTGTAGTTTAAGATAGAAATATTAAATTAAGGAAAGATATTAGATTTAACGAAAGGATGATAAAATGTTTGATTTAGTTCTATATTACTATCCAACCTGTCCTTACTGCAGAAAAGTCACACGATTCATTGATAAACATGATTTAGAAGAAATTGAATTAAAAAATATCAATCAAAACGAAGCTGCAGAAACAGAATTGATCAAAGTTGGCGGAAAAAGACAAGTTCCTTGTTTATTTATCGATGGTGAGCCTTTATATGAATCTAGTGACATTATAAATTGGCTTAAAAGTAATCTTATTTAAAATTTGAACTTATAAATAATTATCTCTAATACTCAAGCCGCTTTTATCAGCGGCTTATATTTGTTTTTTCGAATATTATGTGAGCTAGCGCATAGAAATTATATTTCATCACTATTATACTTATTAAAGAATTAAATTTTGAAAGGGGGAAATTGTTTTTAATTAATTTTAAAAACAAAACTATATGGTTTATTATTTTACAGCTGCATTAACTGCAGTATTATTTATGATCGACAAAGAAAAAACAATTAAAGGACTAAAACTTGGTCTAAAAAAAATAAGAAAAAACTCACCAGTATTTTTGAATATGATAATTTTAGTTGCATTATCACTGTATTTTGTTTCTGATGAATTAATTTTAAGATTTTTAGGTGATGGTTCTGGTGCAATTGGAGTAGCAATTGCTGGAGGATTAGGATCAGTTGCTTTCATGCCTGGTTTTGTTGCTTTTCCATTAGCCGGTATTTTATTAGAAAAAGGGGTTAGTTATACTGTAATAGCCGCTTTTACTACTACTTTAATGATGGTTGGAATTGTTACTTATCCGGTCGAAAAAGATTTCTTTGGCCTTAAAATAACTGTCATTAGAAATATCATTTCTTTAGTTATGGCTGTTATTGTTTCTATTGTAATTGGTCTGTTTTACGGGGAGCTGTTTATTTAATGAAAACTCATTTAAAAGATTACTGGCTGTTTATTATATTTAGTATTCTAATGGCTATAGGATTTAGTTTAGATTTAAGCATAGCCCATGGAGTTTTTGATAACTTTTATTCTTTCTTTTTAACTATGGTTAAATTTGTCCCTGCTGTTTTTATCTTAATTGGGCTTTTTGATGTCTGGGTTGATAAAAAAATAATAGAGAAACATTTAGGAGAAGATTCTGGATTTTTAGCCTATTTTTGGGCTATGGTCCTTGCCAGTACAACAGTAGGTGGGTTATATGTGGCATTTCCCGTTGCTTCTGCTTTATATAAAAAAGGAGCCAGCCCCAGAATTATATTTAGTTATATCGGAACTGCAGCAGTTTGCAGAATACCAATGACACTTTTTGAAGCAAGTTATGTAGGAGTTTCTTTTACAGCTATTCGCTGGCTGGTTTCAATCCCCTTGGTTATTATCAGCAGTATTATAATGGAAAAAATGATTGCTGAAAAGGATCTAGCTAATATTTCAGATGCTGCTTAATGAAACTCTTTTTAAAATTATCTAAGATTAATAAAACTAAAAATATTGACTTAACTCTAAATATTTATATGCTAAAAGGGAGCTGCATCTTAACTGCAGTCTCCCTTTTTTTAATCTTTAACTTATAATATTTCTGCTGCTTATTTTAAATTCTAACTAAGGACATCATGAGGATATCTTAGCGCCTCTAATCAAACTAAATCTATTCTTTATCTAAAACTTCAATATGACCATCATTATAGCCAACAACAACTATCTCAGCCATTTCAGCAAAAATACCATTTTCCACTACTCCAGGCAGCTTATTTAATTCAACAGAAATTTTTAGAGGATCTTCAATTTTACCAAAATCACAATCTAAAATATAATTCCCATTATCAGTTATAAAAACTTCTCCATCTTTTTTTCTTAGTTTACTGCTGCAGCTAAATTTTTCGATCATTCGCTGAGTATACTGCCAGCTAAAAGGTGTGATTTCTATTGGGAGTGGAAAGGCACCAAGATTTTCAACCAGTTTTGATTCGTCAACCACAATAATCAGTTTATCAGTAGCAGAGGCAACTATTTTTTCTCTCAGTAATGCTCCACCACCACCTTTAATTAAATTAAAATCTGGATCAACTTCATCTGCCCCATCAATAGTTAGATCTAATGATTCAACATCTGCCAGCTCTATTAATTCTATTCCTTCGGCTGCTGCAAGTTCTGCAGTCTCTTTAGAGGTTGGTACTGCTTTTATTTTAAGACCATTTCGAACTAATTCTCCAACTTTTTTAATTGCATAGTAGGCGGTTGAGCCTGTGCCCAAACCAATTATCATCCCATCTTCTATATATTCTGCCGCCTTTTCTCCTGTCAATTTTTTCGCTTTCATTAAAATCTCTCCTTATATTTAAATTAAGTGAAGTTTAACTAATATTTCTTCTATTGAAAAATTATTTTTAAAATCAAAAATTCATAAAAAATAATCAGCTTTCGAATTAAATTCTATCAAAATTGGAATATATAATCAACTTTTTAACACAAAAAAGCGACCAGCATTAACCGGCCGCTTCTAATATTCAATTGTAGTTTAAAAGCTAAATTTCTACTTTATATTTAGATTTAAATCTATTCTATTTTCATAAGATGCTCTAATTGCTTCAATGAAATAACCGTGAGCATCACTTAAACTCATTGTAGCTCCTGAGGTTACATCAGCCAGCATTTCCTGCTCATCATCATTTAATTCTGAATAAGCTTCGCTGTCTGCTTTTATTGGTCTACCATTCTGATCGGTATAGTTAGCAAACCATTCTTCAACTTCGTCTACAGTCATGCCTACAAACAATTCTTCGTATGTGTCCATCTGATCAGCCCAGGTTCCTAAGGCACTCATTACATAGTTTTCGCCACGCTCACGCTTGGTCTTCCAGCCATCGATTTCAGAAAGGAAATATTCATCTGTAGCAGGGGTTTTACCGTCTATTTCTTGATCGTGGTCTTCGTCAAAATTATATCCTCCCTGGGGTGGGAAACCGCTTAAATGAGGCATAGCTTTACCATCATAATTTGGTGTAGCTACCTCTAATTCGTCAATAAAAATTGACACAATCTCTCCCTTTTCATTAAATAGAGTATTAACAAAGACATTATTAAAACTGTAGACCTGAGTTCCTGTATTATCTTTTCCAGGTCCGATACGACCATTGTGGTCAAGACCAAAACCAAAGGATACAGCTTCTTCTGCTTTTTCTACAGCAAAACGGTTCTCATAAGCTTTTTTGATAGCTTTAATAAAATAACCATGTCCATCACTTAAACTCATTGTGGCTCCTGAAGTTACATCAGCCAGCATTTCCTGCTCATCATCATTTAATTCTGAATAAGCTTCGCTGTCTGCTTTTATTGGTCTACCATTCTGATCGGTATAGTTAGCAAACCATTCTTCAACTTCGTCTACAGTCATGCCTACAAACAATTCTTCGTATGTGTCCATCTGATCAGCCCAGGTTCCTAAGGCACTCATTACATAATTTTCTCCGCGTTCACGCTTAGTCTTCCAGCCATCGATTTCAGAAAGGAAATATTCGTCTGTAGCAGGGGTTTTCCCTTCTATTTCTTGATCGTGATCTTCGTCAAAATTATATCCTCCCTGGGGTGGGAAACCGCTTAAATGAGGCATAGCTTTACCATCATAATTTGGTGTAGCTACCTCTAATTCGTCAATATGTATAAAAACAATTTTACCATCTTCATCAAATAACACATTTGCATAAACTTCATTAAAACTGTAGACCTGAGTTCCAGTGTTATCTTTTCCAGGTCCGATACGGCCATTATTAACTAAACCAAAACCTTGGTACAATTCTGAAGCTTCTAGGCTTTGTGTTTCTGCTTCTACTTCTTCAAAGTCTGGTGCTGGGTATTCTTCTGGATTTAAAGCATTATTAACTGCATATACTACAGCTTCACTTGTGTAAGTTGCACCTGAAATTAAATCAACATCTGTTGAATTAGCTTCAATAATTTTTTGTGGAATTTCTTCTAAAGCAGGTGTTCCAATTCCTTCAGTTTCTTTGTCACCATAAGCTTCAACAGAAATTATTTCATCATCTTCAACCTTAACTTCTACTGTTACTTTACCCCCAAAACCTTCAGCTGTTCCTTCTAAAACTTTAGTTTCTGCTGCTGCCGTGAAACTTAAAGTTACAGCCACAGATAAAACCAATAAAATGCTGATAAAACGAGATAAACTTTTCTTCATAATTTTGCCTCCTCTTGATTTTAATTCATGTGAATTTAATAACATTATTTGTTATTATTATAACATAGTTGAGGTAAATGTCAAATATTGAAAACCTAATTTTTTAGTAATTACTTTACTTTTTATTTTAACTTGAATTCGGCAAGTAAAAATACCGAATCCAGTTATGATAGTCTTTAAACAGTAAATCTAGTTCAAATTTTTTTGAATAAAAAAATAGAATCTCCTCTTGGTTTTATGGTAAAATGTTTTTAGGCAAAAAAACCATACCAAAACCAAAAAGGAGATTCTGATATGAGTTTACCACAAAACAACAATAAAATAAATAGTTTTAACGAATTTAATATTCCTGCAAAATTTGACAATAATACAGTTTCCAATGTTCCATCTTTTACTTATCTTGAAGCTGCTAAATCAATTATAGACTTTAAATCTTTGATTTCAGATAATATTAGCTATCGAAAAGCTCCAAATGCTACTTTTCAACCCGCTGATATTATTGATTTTATGGTTGATGGATCTACACTGGGTTATTCTCGTTTTTCTCACTTTGAAAACTTAAGACAGGATGCTGGCTATCTTAAAATTAAAGATTTTAATGTTCCAAGTGAAAAAGTATGCCGAGATCTTCTAAAAGCTCTACCAGAAGAAAGTAGAAATGAACTAAGAAAACTTAATAAAGATCTTCTTTCTCTGATGGCTAAAAACCAGGCTCCCAGAGAAGTGATTCTCGATTTTGATGATACAGTGTGTACTGTTTTTGGCAATCAGGAAGGTTCTGCAAATGGATATAATCCCAGATATAAAGGTAGACCATCCTTTAAAGAAAAAGTAGCAATTATCTCTAAAACTGATGAACTACTTAATCTAACTTTAGAAGAAGGAACACATCACAGCAACCATGAATTTCTTAAGTTTTTAGAATCCTGTATTGAAACTCTTCCTGAAACCTGGTATCTAAAAAGAATCAGAGCTGACAGAGGTTTCTTTGATCAGAAAAACTTCAGATACTGTGAAGATAACGGTATTGAATACATAATCAAAGCTAAAATGCAAAATGGTGTCAAAAAGATTATTGATTATGCTAATGAAAACTCTGATCAATATCCCTGGGTCAAAATCGATAACACTTTTAGTGTTACTGAAATTAGAATCCCACTAAAAAGCTGGGATAGAGAACGGCGCTTTGTTTTGATCAAAAAGTCTCTGCCTAAATGCAACAAAAAAGGACAGATGCTGTTTGAAGAGTTTACCTATGAGTATCAGGCTATCGTCACCAATGTAGACTATCTAACTGCTGAAGAAGTATTTAATGACTACAATCAACGCTGCAATATTGAAAACAAGATCGATGAGCTGAAAGAAGGCTTTGCTTTTGACCAGAACACTCAGATTAATCGCAAATGTAATGAGCTGTATTTACTGATCAAAATGATAGCTTTTAACCTTAATAATTGGTTTAAAAGAACTTTCTTGCCTGAAAGTATGCATCATCATGAGATAACCACGCTAAGAAGAATCTTTTACAAAATAGCAGGTAATATCTGCGGCAGCGGCTGGTACAAACACATCCGCTTTGCCCCAAATAAAATACTGGAAAAAACAATTAAACATCTTAGAACAGCATTAACAGATTTTAGAAAGAAGGTGGTGCTAAATTAAAACCAACAGTACAGTTTAGACTAATTTTTAAGCTATGAAAACCATAGTTTAGTTAAGTGCATCTAAAATCTGGAAGCTGGATAATTATTTAACATTTTGTTCAAATGAAGACTAAATATTTAATTTTAATAGATTGAAATGATTTTTTAACGGCAAAAATCTAAAAAGAACTACTTTAACTTTTTACTTGCCGAATTCAAGTTTAATTATTTTTTATATAATTAAAATAGATTAAAAATCAAAATCATATTTTTGGTAAATTAATCCATTTGCTATATAATCATGTTTATGATAAAATTTAAATATCGTAGATCTTTGGAATGGACAGGACTTACCGGGAGGTATTTAAACTGGATACTAGAACACATAAGATGCTGGCTTATAATGTGATTTTGCAAATTAATCCAGTTAAATTATTCAGATTAAATCAGCCTAAATTAGCTAAAATTACAGCATAATTTTCAAATTAAATTAGTAAAAACAAAAATATTTTGCAGATTAAATTAGCAAGGGACTTAAAAATAAGCCCCTTTAATTTGAATAATATTTTTCACTTTAAAATGTATCTTTTTCGCAGGCTTTGAAGACAATTTCCTGGTTTATCTGCTCTGCTTTAAGCTGAAATCCTAAAAGCAGAGAATTAACTGCGATATTGTTAATCAATCTGGGTAGTCCTCTGGATCTCAAGGCAATTGCCTCCAGAGCCTGAGGTATGAATATTGGATGATTTGCTCCAGCAAGTTTAAGCTGGTGCTCAACATATTCTTTGACTTCCTCTTTGTTTAAGGGGTTCAGCTGATACTTCATGATCACTCGCTGATTTAGAGACTGATTATGATTTAAATTTAGCTTGGTCATAAAGTGAGATAAACCAGCTAAAATAAGAATAAATGGATTCTGAGAATCCATAGCAAAATTAAATAAAATACCAAGATCACTTAAAAATTTGTTGGGAGCAAGCTGCATTTCATCTAAGATAATAATCGGAGTAATCTTTTTCTCGTTGTAAAACTTTAAGATAGCAGCCTGAACCTGATTAAAAAGGTCCACCTTTCTGAATTTAGGTTCTTCTCCCAGGCCAATGGCTATGCCTCTGTAAAAATCCATTACTGAGCCTGTAGATAAGGGGAAATAGATGACCTTAAATAATGATGGATTAACACTGTCAGCCATAGATCTCAGGGCAGAAGTTTTACCACTTCCAGGTTCACCAATAATGACAGCAATGCCTCTTGTTTTTTTAAGATAGTCAAGTCTGGCAGAAAGTTCTTTTAAGTTTTCAGACTGGTAGAGATCTTTAGTTGCAATCTCTTTTTTAAATGGATTATCTGATAAAGAATAAAAAGATTTATACATTTTTGCTGCCTCCTTCAGTCATTTTAGCAAAGGAGATAGGATTACCTCTTTTAGCATGAGCATTATCAGCCATAATCACAGGCTCAGCTTTAGTAATGCATTTACCATTTTCATAAAGATAAATATTATCGTATGTTTCTTGATCAAAGCGGATCTTAACTTTTTTGCCAATATAGACAGGTGGTACCTGATAGAGTTTAGAATTAACAGATATAGTTCCATCATGTCTAACTTTTCTCTGAGCTCTTTTGAGAAAAAGCAGCTTAAGTTTTTCAGGATCATCATAGGTTTTAACCTGACTAATCTGGGACATGTATTTATCCAGAGGAGTCATCTTCAGAGAAGAGTGCACTTTACGGTGATAATCTTTTTCCAGCCACTTAAAAAAGCTTTTGTTCAGCTTATCCAGGGAAGATAAATCTTCATCAGTTAAAAGAGGTAAAAATCTTTTTCTGACAGTTAAGTAAAACCTTTCAATTTTGCCTTTATCAGCAGGTGAATACGGCTTAGTGTGAATCAGGGTAATACCCAGAGAAGCACAGGCAAAATGGAGATTATCACTGCGATAGACTTTACCATTATCAACATAAAGGAGTTTTGGAATACCTCTTCTTAAAATAGCTTCTGAGAGTACCTGCTGCACAGCAGAAAACTTCTCTGTTGTTAAGAATTTAGCATAAGTGATAACCCTGGAGCAGTCATCAATAAAGGCAAAGAGAAAAGTCTTAACCTTTTTGCCATCAAGGTTGAGATAGGGTCCATACATCTCGTCTCCCTGCCAGAGCATATTAACCTGGTCATAGGCAAAACGGCGTCTGTTTTCTTCTTTGCGGGGAGAGTTGACCAACAGGTTCTTCTTTTTAAGAAAGCGATAGACAGTAGAATAGGAGGCCTGAGAGGGCAGCATTTTCTTTTCAGTAATCAGCTGATCATAGAGTAAAGAAACAGACCGATCAGGGTGTTCTTCTCTGGCTTCTAAAATAACTTCTTTAAGTTCTGGAGTTAAAACACGACTTTTACCTCTGTCATTTCTGGGTTTGGGTTTCAACCCTTCAAAACCACCTTTGCGATAGGCTCTAACCCACATGGATATGGTTTTTGGTGAGTATTCTCTGACTCCATAATAAGGGACATTATGTTTTTTAGCAGCCACCTTTGCCAGATACTCGTTCTGTTTTTTCACCTGTCTATTCAGGATAGGTGAAATGAGGGAAAAGCGAAATAGAGCTATCTGTTCTCTGTCATTATCAGTCATCAAAATCAACTCCTTTAAGCTTGAATTTTAGCATTTAAGAGCAAAATTGTTCTTAAACTGCTGATAATAACATTTTAATCAGAAAAATAGCTCTTTTCTAGTGAAAGTTTTTGTGTTTAAAAAAATAGTTCCAAAACTTTAATCATTATGGTATAATTAAAGTGCCATAAAACATTGATTAAAGTGATCCTGATACTCTTTTGCGAGTATCTGAGCGTCGGAGCTCCAAATCATTTTAATTAGTTTTGTGGCTTTTTTTATTCTTGATAATTTAAAGGGGATCAGTGAGTGGTATTTATCTCTGAAAAAAGCAATTAGACCAGGAATATTGCAGGTAAACCTGTGCAGATAAAAATATACTGCTCGTTTATAGAGGAGTAGTTTTTTCTGGAGTAGATATTCTTTCATACAGCAGATAATATAATTAAGAGATCTCTGAAATCTAGGGAAGAGAAAGGCTGGAAGAATCGAAACAGTTTTGCCACAATACTGGCATTTGTATCTTCTGATTAAGATTAAGTAGCATATTTTATCGATGGTGATTACATAACGAGGATAAAACCCATGTTTCTTAAGTTTATCATGGCAGTGAGGACATTCTTCAGGGTGAGGAAAATTATTATTCTGGCCAAGCTCAGAATATTTTTTTACAGGTATTTTAAAATCATGAATGATTTGCATCTGATCACACCCTAAATATTCTGACAATATTTTATCAGATTAATTTAGGAAAAGAAAGTGCTTGCTTTAAATTATTTTGATTAATATTTATCATTTTCTAATGGATTAATTTGATAGATAACATTATAAAATTCATGATCATTTTGCTAAAAGTGATATCTGGCTTTCTAAAATGGCACTGGCCTGGGGAAGCATGAAGCCTGACTTTATTGATAGAGATATAAGCCACTTTAAAGATGAAACGATGGAAAACTTTTATAAACAATTTGACGACTTAAAGGAAATGAATCCTGACCAGAACCCCTATCGATTTGCAGTTAAATTGGGAGAATTATTTCATTATATTGCAGATTATTTTTGTAGGGCACATAATGATCCAGAGCTTGATCCAGGAACTTTATGGGAAAAGACAGTTCATATTTTTCACGAATGGCAATTAAATCAACATGCTCAAAATCTACATCCAGATTTTTTCAAAAAAGATATAGAAGAAAAATTTGTTTATAGAAATGATTTAAAAACATTTATTGAAAAAGAACATCAGGAATTTTTAGAGAGGGAATACAGTTTTAAAAATGATATTGAATCAGCTTTTAGAATTTGTGTCTTAATGACAAATAAATTGGTATATGAAATGCAGCTTGAAGAAAATTATTCTTTTGCACATGTATTCAATTTAAGACACCGTTTGCTCTATCAAAATGCATAAACTAAATAACAATATTAAAGGAGCCAGTTTAAACTGGCTCCTATTTTTTTGCAGATATTTATTTTTTTAATCATCTTCTACTTTTTCCGCTTCTACATCAATGAAATCTTCTTTATAACTTTGATCATCATTAGTTCTTTGATTATTAGTTTGCTGCTGATTTTGATTGAATTGACCACCATAATGAACTTCCACTTTATTTTCTTTAACATATTTGAGGAAGTATTTTTTCACAACTGCCCCAATCAAATCTCTTGAGCCAGGTAAGATTAATAGAAAACCTGTTATATCTGTTAGAAAACCTGGAGTTAGTAAGGTTACTCCACCAATTAAAATTAGTAAAGCACTAATTAGATCATCTGTTGGCATCTTACCAGAATTAAGGGTTGAACGAATATTATTAACTACTTGATAACCCTGCCTTTTAGCAATGCTAACTCCTGCTGCTCCTGTAAATACTATTACCATAACAGTTGTAAAAACACCAATAAATTGACTTATTTCAAGTAAAAAGTATAACTCGATTAAGGGTACTACTATAAAGATCAATAAGAATTTATAAAACATATTTACCTTCCTCAGTTAAAAATAATCATATTTTTAGAATCTAATCTTCTTGATAATTAACATGACCTAAAAGCTCTAAATCATTGATCAGCAATCTAAAACGACAGCCTAGATATTTAGCAGCTTCTTTACACATTTCCATTCTATATAAATAGATTTCAAAATAATCCATTACCTGACTGATCGAAGAATCATAATCTATGCTCAAAGTTATTGTTTCATCTTCTGAATCAACTGATATTGTTGAATCCATAATTGCCAAATTAACCCGATCATGAATAAATGTAGAATCTTTTTTATTAACACGAGTTCTATGGGCATCACTTTTATCAGCTAAAATTAAAGCTGCTGTAATTGGACTCACTGCTTTACCAATATCAACATCATGATTGGCAATTGCTGTAGTTATTTTTGTAATATCTTTTAAAGGCACATCCAATCTTCTCAGTTCTGTATAGACAATATTTGCCCCAGAAATTCCGTGATGTTTTCTATTAAACATATTACCAACATCGTGTAAATATCCTGCAATAGCTCCAAACTCAACAGTCTTATCATCAAAACCTAAATCTTTTAAAATTCTTTCAGTTGTTTCAGAAACATAATTAACATGTCTAAAACCATGTTCTGTATAACCTTTTTCTGAAAGATAATGATTAGCCTCTTTGATCATATGCTGGAAATCAGGATTTGCTTTTATTTCTTTTAAAGTCAACATAATATTACCTCCCTAATTTATTTCAATAAATTTATTTTAATTATTATAGGTATTAATATATATTATCTAATATCCCGGGAGGTATTGCAAGTTAAGGAGATTACAATTTAGTTAAAAATTATCTCCATCTAAAATATTTCCGATCTGACCTAAAACAGATCCTTCGCCTTTTTGTTTACCTGAAATACGAGGAGCATTTTTAATAATTCTATCAGCAAGTCTGGAAAACGGCAGGCTCTGCAGATAAACAGTTCCTTTACCCTTAAGAGTAGCTAAAAATAATCCTTCCCCACCAAAAACCATTGATTTTAAATTTCCTGCTCTTTCAATATTATAATCTATACCTGCTGTAAATCCAACCAGACAGCCTGTATCCACTTTTATTTCATCATTGTTTAATTCCTTTTTAACTACAGTTCCGCCAGCATGAACAAAAGCTCTCCCATCTCCACTTAATTTTTGAAGAATAAATCCTTCGCCACCAAATAAACCACTTCCAAATCTCTTATTAAAAGTGATATCAACTTTTGTTCCCAAAGCAGCACATAAAAAAGCATCTTTTTGACAGGTGAATTGATTTAAGGGTAACTCCGAAAGTTCTAAAGCAATTATTTTTCCGGGATACGGTGCAGCAAAAGCAATTTTCTTTTTAGAATAACCGGTATTAGTAAAATGAGTCATAAAAATTGATTCACCGGTTATTGCTCTTTTACCAGCTCCAAAAACCTTCCCTAATAGAGAGTTATTTGCTTCACTGCCATCTCCCATTTTGGTATCAAATGAAATTCCATTATCCATCCAGTTCATTGCTCCAGCTTCAGCAATTACAGTTTCTTCTGGATCTAATTCTACCTCTACCACCTGCATGTCATCACCAATAATTTCGAAGTCAATTTCGTGGCTCTTCATTTTAACCCCTTCTTCCCTTGTTATTTTACAAACTTATTGAACTAAATCTGAAATTTCAGCAGGAGTAACCAAACGATCATCGTAAGAAATAATTAGCTCTTTTTCTGTAAATTCTACTTCATCTACTATCCCTGTATAAGCTTTAACTCTATCAATTAATTCTTCTGCCTGACAGGCCATCTCTTCTAAGCTAATTCTATATTCAACTGTATATTTTCTTCTGTGATTTTCTTTTTCTGCAAGTATTTCTTCTATTTGAGCCTCATCTAAATCACTGCTGCCGCAATCATTAGAACCACAGCCGCAGTTTCCACAGTGTTCTGACATTATATTCCCTCCCATCAATTCATTAATATATTTTCTACAACTATTATAACATAGTTTTTTTAAAATTTAATTAAAAATAAAAAAAACACCCTTATTTGTAATAAATAAGGATGTTTTAGGCTGCTATTGAATATTTTATGGTGAATTCAATTTAAAACTACAGCTGTTTTATAAAGCTTATTAGAAGATAAACTTAATTTTTTAAGTTGATTCTGCATAAAGGTGACTCTGATCAAAATCTTTTTCTTCTAAAAGTTTACGGGCGGCTGCTTCCATTGGTCCTGGACCACACATGTAAATCTTATAATCATCTAGATCATATTTATCCATAACATCTGTTACAAATCCTTTTTCACCTTCCCAATTATCATCAAAGGCTACTACCGGGATAAATTCGAATTTATCAGATTCAGCCTCCATTTTTTCAAAAAAGTCTCTATATAAAAACTGATTTTCTTTATTAACCCCATAAACTAGTTTGGCATTTTTAATCTTATTTTCGTTATTAACAACAGATTCTACAATTGGAATAAATGGAGTTATTCCTATACCTCCGCCAACTAGCATTATATTTTCTGCCTCAGTATCTATAATTAGTTCATGACCAATTGGTCCTTTAAGTTCAATCTCCTGCCCCTCTTTAAATTTTGAGAAAATAATGCTGGTTCCATATCCATCAGCAACTTTCATGACAGTTATTTTAATTAAACTGCCTTCATCCTCTATTCCTGCAATAGAATAGGCTCTATACATCTGATGCTTTTCAGAAACTTTTACCAAAATAAATTGGCCAGCTTCAACATCTATCTGATTTGGATTCTGCAGTCTAAATGAAAATTCTTTGATATTTTCTGACATCTCTTCAATATTTTCAATCACCGCTGAAATTTCATCTTTTTTATAGTAATCTAATTCGCCTTCTTCCCAGACATTAAAATCAGAAACTGCATCATTTTTGATTTCTAGAATTCCTGCTGGACAGTTTTCCACACAGGTATTGCAGCGAATACATTTTTCGTTATCTAATTGACCATTTTCATTCCATTCTAGATATGGTTCAAGCTGCATCGGACAGACTCTAGCACACATACCACATTCATGGCAGAGATCAGTGGATTCAATTGTTACTTTTTCATCAGTCTTTTGGTTTATCCCTAAAGCTTTTCCCGCCTTATAACTTGCCTGCTGAATAGTTCCCATTGGGCAGAACTGGCACCAGGTTCTGGGTGAATAAAAAATTGAGGTAATTCCTCCTAAAACTGTAACCATTAAATAGCTTACTACAAAAATAAAACCTAATTTATCTAAAAATGGAGCCTGACCATAAATCCCCATAACTCTGATCAATTTTCTACCAACTTGAAAAGAGAAAAATGCTAAAAAAGCAATTCTTAAAATATTTGATTTAAAAAATTTGGGTATTTCTCGGTTTTTACTAAATTTCAACATCACTGCATCAAATAAGCTGCTGTGAGGACAAATATTCCCACACCAGTATCTTCCTTTAAAAAATGATGTTAATGATAAACCAAGCATCACTGGTAAAACAAAAAGTCCAAGTTTAGGAAACCATAAACCACCTATAGCAACTGTCAGGGTAAAAATCCAGGCATATTTTCTCAGCATAGTAAAAGTTCTATTTGTCTCAATATAATATAATGACTCAATATTTTCCATTTAAATCCCTCCAATTATAATATTGTATTATTTGAATATAACAATATAATAATTATAATCAAATGTCAATAACTAAAATTAAATTTTTAAACTAATTTAAGCTTATTTATCTGAATAAATTAAAGGATTTTAATCAATTTTATAGAATTGAATGAATACATGCATTATATTTGAAGGAGTTGACATTATGGATTTAAATGGATTAGCACCAATTAGAAAACTTGATATCGGTATTTTGAGGCAGACTCTAAATACTGATAATTTAAATACAGATGAAAGCAAGGTCAAAAATAAAGGGGTTGAACATTTACCAGAGATTTTTAGGCTGATTGCATCTTTAGAAGATGATACCCAAAAAATGCTGCTCGACAGCTGGGCTAAATTAGAAATGCCGTTAAATGAAAAAACAGTAGGTCAACTTTTAGAGTATTTGGGTAATAAACCGGCCTTAAATACTCAAGATAAAATGGCGGTTATAAAAGCTTTTGCCTTTTTAGAAAGTAATGGTCTTCCCTACTCAGAAAAATTTGTTGATGCATTACGATCAATTTTTAATAATAATGGAAATCTGGCGGCTGATCTTGAACAATATATCAACTCCAATAATTCAATAAGTGAGGAACAACTAAGTCAGCTTCTAGAAAATTCATCTTTATCTGAACTAAAAGAATCTATAATAGATTTAAATAGTTTAACTGAACCATCTCAAAACACACTAAATAAAGAAGCAGCTGCTTCAACTCAAAATTTAAATGTACAAAATCCTGAATCCACTCCGGCTCCTCCAGCAAATAATGAAAACATTAGTAACTTAAGTCCTGATTTTTTGAATAGTTTTAATAATTTAGACCAGGAGACAAAAACTCTAATTTTAAATAATCTAGATACTACTGCTAAAAACTTTGATCAAAATACTATTAAAATCCTAAATAATTATTTAGCTGAAAATAATATTGAATCTTTTTCTGAAAAGACTGCTGTATTGAAATCATTTGCTTTTCTAGAGAACAACCAGCTTCCTTTAGCTGAAAGCTTAGTTGATGAAATGAAAACAAATTTTCAAAATTCTAATCTTGAAAATATGATTTCTGAAATTGAAAGCAAAAATGAGTTGTTTAAAAATCTGCTTGAAAATAATTCTTCAATTATTAATAAAAATGAATCAACTTTAGATCTAAATACAGAAGCAGCTAAAATTGCAGCAAAATTAAATGATTTTTCTAAGATTTCTGATCAAATAGTTTCACTTTTTAATAAAAGTGGTGGTGAAAGTGAAGAAAAAATTGCTGATAATTTTTTGGGACAAAAAATAATTAATTTACAGCAGCAGGATATAAATACTCCTCTAATGCTGGCTTTAGAAATTCCAGTCCAATTACAAGAAAATAAAATGTCTTCACTGCTCTTAAAAATCGAAAAAAATAGTGGTGATGAAAATAAAGCTGAACAAAGTAATACAGGTTATAACATTACTTTTATTTTGGAGTTTGAAAACATAGGACCAATTAAAAGCAATATTAATATTAACCAAAAAAAAATTAACACCAGTTTTTTTACTGAAAGCCATGAAACTGCAGAATTGATCAAAGATAATATTGCTAAATTACAGTCAGCTCTCTATAAAAATGATTTTGAAATTAATCGAGTTCATATAGAAAATTTTGAGGATTTCGAAGAAGAAAAAACTAAATTTTTTAATAAAATTATTCTTCCTGAATTAAATGATAGCAATCAAGAAGGTAAATATAGGCATATTGATATAAAAATATAAAACTGAAATGAGGAAAAAAGATGGCAGCAGATAGCAAAAATAATTTGGATAAAGAACATCTTAAAAAAACGGTTGCTTTAAAATATGATCACACTAAAGATAGTGCTCCAAAAATTATCGCCAGTGGTAAAGGAAATATTGCCGAAAAAATTTTAAAAAAAGCTAAAATAGAGTAGGACCAGCCTTTCAGCTGGGACCCCTCGTCAAACTGCACGTACGGTTCTCCCGTATACAGCTTTCCGTCAGTCGTTGCCCCGTCTCAAGGAATAAGTCTTCGTCGCTGTGTTACCACA